>ENA-OQDT01000103-OQDT01000103.1-human-gut-metagenome-genome-assembly--contig:-NODE-103-length-48945-cov-12.682228_pt1 | contig 48945 bp, 40 predicted proteins | sample MGYA00242786_ERZ504617 | MGnify/ENA primary metagenome ERZ504617 (study PRJEB26092, sample SAMD00036337) | human gut metagenome | host: Homo sapiens | study: EMG produced TPA metagenomics assembly of...
CTTCCCGGCTGATCGTATTGGAATCTATCTTTGGCAGAATTACTCCGACCAGTTTTGTCTTCTTAGTACGCAGCCTCTGCGCCTGTGAAGAAGGCTGATACCCGGTTTCTTCAATAACTCTGCTGATTTATTTTTTTTCTTTTCCTTGATATCCCAGATAGTATAGGCCCATGCACCCTCAGCGGTGAACATCACATCCTTGCTGATACTTCCGTGCACGATTTCGACTTCCGTCATACCGTTCTTTTCTTTTTCAATATCCACAATGCGGGCATTGGGATATTTCTCTGCTATAAAATCTTTGATGGCAGCGGAAATATCAGAAGGGAGATAATCTTCGGGAGAACCGCCGTTGTGCGCATCGGCCACTTCCTTCACCAGAATGCCGTCCTCCGAATAATAGAGGTCCATTTCCTGATTACCTTTCTCCACTTCGATGATGTAGACAACAGCCATTTCCTTACGTTCCAGCTTGTCTACATCTTCCACCTTCCATACATTATAATAGGTACTACTCTCGTAAGAGCTTCTCACCGGAGCGGGAAGGTCTGCATAACGGAGGTCGGTTTCGGTCATCTGCCATACACCGTCTTTGGTGAACCAGGCCTCCTTTTCGAAATTGTCCTCATGGAAATCAGCCACATAATATGCACCTTTTGTTTCCCATTCTATACGCTGGGCATTGGGATGCTCCTTGGCCAACGCATTACTCAGTTCCGCGGGCACGGAGATTCCGTCGTTGTCGTCATCATCACAGCTTTGCAAGGCAAAGGCAAACACGCCTAACGCCAATAATAAGAAGTACTTTTCCAGTTTCATAGTCATTTCGTTTTTTTACATTATCAATACCAAGTTTGTTCATTTTGTATGGCAAAGATGAAGCCTAAATCTGGAAAGAATCTGGAAGAATACTCATATTTTGCAGAAAACAGCTATCTTTGTGCCACTAAAAGCGTTCATAACAAAAGAGATACATAATAACACAATGGAAAAGAAATTCAAACGTACCACCGTGACCTCGGCATTGCCGTATGCCAACGGCCCGGTTCATATCGGACACCTGGCAGGCGTTTATGTTCCTGCCGACATTTATGTCCGCTACCTGCGACTGAAAAAGGAAAATGTAATCTTCATCGGCGGCTCCGACGAACACGGAGTGCCCATCACCATCCGCGCCAAGAAGGAAGGCATCACCCCGCAAGACGTGGTGGACCGCTATCATACGCTTATAAAGAAGTCTTTCGAAGAGTTCGGCGTTTCCTTCGACGTGTACAGCCGTACAACTTCAAAGACGCATCACGACACGGCTTCCGACTTCTTCCGCAAGCTGTACGATAAGGGAGAATTCATCGAAAAGACCAGCATGCAGTATTACGACGAAGAAGCCAAGACCTTCCTTGCCGACCGCTACATCACCGGCGAGTGCCCCCACTGCCATGCCGAAGGCGCTTACGGCGACCAATGCGAGAAGTGCGGCACCAGCCTCAGCCCCACGGACCTGATTAATCCGAAGAGTGCCATCAGCGGCAGCCAGCCCGTGATGCGTGAGACGAAGCACTGGTATCTGCCGCTGGACAAACACGAGGAATGGCTTCGCCAATGGATTCTGGAAGACCATAAGGAGTGGCGTCCCAATGTTTATGGCCAATGCAAGAGCTGGCTCGACATGGGCTTGCAGCCGCGTGCCGTGAGCCGCGACCTGGATTGGGGTATTCCCGTTCCCGTAGAGGGCGCCGAGGGCAAAGTGCTCTATGTATGGTTCGACGCCCCTATCGGCTACATCAGCAACACCAAAGAGTTGCTGCCCGACACATGGGAGAAATGGTGGAAAGACCCCGAAACGCGTCTGGTACACTTCATCGGAAAAGACAATATCGTGTTCCACTGCATCGTGTTCCCCGCCATGCTGAAGGCAGAGGGTAGCTACATCCTGCCGGACAACGTGCCGAGCAACGAGTTCCTGAACCTGGAGGGCGACAAGATTTCCACTTCACGCAACTGGGCGGTATGGCTGCACGAGTATCTCGTTGACTTCCCCGGCAAGCAGGATGTGCTACGCTACGTGCTGACCGCCAACGCACCGGAGACAAAAGACAACGACTTCACCTGGAAGGACTTCCAGGCACGTAATAACAACGAGCTGGTTGCCGTTTATGGCAACTTCGTGAACCGCGCCCTGCAACTCACCAAGAAGTACTTCGACAGCGTAGTGCCCGCCGCAGGCGAACTGAACGACTACGACCGCGAGACGCTGAAAGAATTTGCCGACGTCAAGGCAGAAGTGGAGAAGTTGCTGGACGTATTCAAATTCCGCGACGCACAGAAGGAAGCGATGAACCTTGCCCGCATCGGAAACAAATACCTGGCAGACACCGAGCCGTGGAAGCTTGCCAAGACAGACATGGAGCGCGTAGCCACCATTCTCCACATCTCGTTGCAGTTGGTCGCCAACCTTGCCATTGCTTTCGAACCGTTCCTGCCCTTCAGCAGCGAGAAGCTTCGCAAGATGCTGAACATGGACAGCTTTGACTGGGCAGAGCTGGGACACACCGACCTGTTGCCTGCCGGACATCAGCTGGGCACCCCCGAACTGCTGTTCGAAAAGATAGAAGACGACGTCATCCAGGCACAAGTAGACAAGCTGCTTGCCACCAAGAAGGCAAACGAAGCCGCCACCTACAAGGCAAACCCCATCAAGCCGACCATCGCCTTCGAAGACTTTGAAAAGCTGGATATCCGCGTAGGTACAGTGCTTGAATGCGAGGCAGTGCCCAAGATGAAGAAGCTGCTGAAGTTCAAGATTGCCGACGGGCTGGAAAACCGCACCATCGTCAGCGGCATTGCCCAGCACTACAAATCGGAAGAACTGGTAGGCAAGCAAGTGCTGTTCATCGCCAACCTCGCTCCACGCCAATTCAAGAACGGGCTGGTAAGTGAGGGAATGATTCTCTCTGCCGAGAATTATGACGGCTCGCTGGCGGTGACTTCACTGCTGAAAGAGGTGAAGCCGGGCAGCGAGGTGAAATAAAACAGTAACAAGGTAACGAGTTAACAAGGCTACAAGGAGGAAGGAAAAGCCTCGTGGCCTTGTTAACTCGTTGCCTTATCAACCAATAAACTATGTCCGATACATCACTCAAAGAAAAAACAGCCAAAGGCCTCTTCTGGGGAGGATTCAGCAACGGCATACAGCAGTTGTTAAATCTGGGATTCGGAATAGTCCTTGCCCGTCTGCTGGATGCTTCGGATTATGGTATGGTAGGGATGCTTACCATCTTCTCCGCCATTGCCGCCGCCTTGCAGGAGGGTGGGTTCATTTCGGCACTGACCAACCGGAAGGAGACTTTGCACAAGGATTACAACGCCGTGTTCTGGTTCAGCCTGATGTGCAGCACTACTATATATATATTACTCTTCTTTGCCGCACCGCTGATTGCCGACTTCTACGATACGCCCGAGCTGATACCGCTGTCCCGTCTCTCCTTCTTGGGATTCGTCATTTCCAGCATGAGCATTGCACCGAGGGCATATCTATTCAAGAACCTCAGAATCAAGGACACTACCGTCATTTCTATTTCAAGTCTGATAGTCTCCGGTATTGTGGGCATCACATTGGCGGCAAACGGATTCGCCTATTGGGGGATTGCATTGCAAAGCATCTCTTTCATCACCGTAATGACGATTCTTAACTTCTACTTCTCGCATTGGAGACCCCGCTTCCGGTTCGACTTCACACCCATTAAGGAGATGATAGGGTTCAGCAGTAAGATAATCATTACGAATATCTTCACCATAATCAATAACAATTTGTTTTCCGTCTTGTTGGGTAAGTTCTATTCGGAACGGGAAGTGGGTAACTTTACGCAGGCAAACAAGTGGAACGGCATGGGACATACCACGATTACGGGCATGATAAACGGCATTGCACAACCCGTCTTTACCCGGGTTGCCGACGACAAGGCACGACAACTTGCCGTATTCAGAAAGCTGCTGCGCTTCACCGCCTTTATCTCTTTCCCCGCCATGCTGGGATTGAGCTTGGTATCGAAAGAACTGATTATAATCACTATCACGGAGAAGTGGCTGCCCAGTGCCGATATCTTGCAACTGTTATGTATTTGGGGAGCATTTATTCCCGTCATCAATCTGTTCTCCAACCTGCTCATCAGCCGGGGACATTCTTCTATCTATATGTGGAGCACCATCAGCTTGAGCCTGCTGCAAATAGTAGCTGTATGTGCCATATACCCATACGGGTTGGAATGGATGCTGCGTATTTTCGTCATTATCAATATCGGCTGGCTGTTTGTATGGTTCCGTTTTGTCAAGAGGGAGATAGGATTAAGACTGCGCGATATGCTGAAAGACATCTCTCCTTATCTCTCCCTATCCATTGTACTCGTAGTGTCAACTCACTATGCTACTCAGCCCATAGAAAACCTATACTTAAATATGGCAGCCAAAATCATTATGGTAGCTGGGCTTTATGCACTGGTTTTGTGGAAACTACAATCTACCATCTTCCGGGAAAGCATTGAATTCCTCTTAAAGAAAAAAAGAGCATGAGCCGCATAGCCTACATCATATCCGCCTACAAGGATGCCCCACACTTGGCACGCCTGGTTGCCGCACTGGATGACCGGGCAGACTTCTACGTGCACATCGACCTCAATGCCGATATACACCCTTTTGAAGAAGCCTTGGGAGACAAGGTCACTTTCGTGCCCCGCCACCGGATAAGCTGGGGAGGATGGGAACAAGTGGAATATCAGAAAGAATTGCTTGCCGCCGTATTGCACAGCGGTATCCCCTATACCCGCGTAGTATGCCTGAGCGGGCAAGACTATCCGTTATGGAACAACAACGCCATCCACCACTATTTCGAGGAGCATCAAGACACTGAATTCATCGGCGGTTTCAACCTGACACACTGCACCGTGAAACAGCAGTTGCACAAGATAACCCATTACCACCCTTTCCGTGACCTGCCTTGGAAGAGTATATGGTGGAAGAACAAACTCATCGTAGCATCGCGCAAGCTGGTACAGATACTCCCCATCCGGAAAGCCCCTTTTGCACCCTTGGAAGGCAAGCAGGCAGATGTCTATTTCGGTTCCGACTATTGGGCCATCACGTTGCCCTGCGCACGATATGTATATGAAAAGTTGTGCACGGAGGAGAAGCTGGTGAAGTATTTCAGAACCAGCTTTGTACCCAGCGAACTGTGCATACAGACCATCGTATTCAACTCCCCTTTTGCCTCAAAAGGGCTTCTTTTAGAGGGAGAATACCCCGGACTTACCCGTCTCACCCCCTTGCACTACATAGACTACGGCGCATCCATCCGCGTGATGACACTCGAGGACCTGCCGGTATTGCGGCAGTCTGGAAAGATGTTCTGCCGAAAAATAGTAAGCGGCACATCAGACAGATTAGTGGAAGCCATAGAGCAGACAAGAAGAGAATAAAAAGAGAGTTATCCCAACAGATATGCCACTTTATCCCAACCGGAATGCTGCAAAGAAGCAATTAATTCGTATTTTTGCAGCATCACATTTCTATTGATACAATGAAAAAGAATGTAGCAGTCATATTGGCAGGAGGAGTCGGTAGCCGTCTGGGATTGTCCACTCCCAAGCAATTCTTCAAGGTAGCGGGAAAAATGGTCGTGGAGCACACCATCGATACTTTCGAAAGCAATCCACATATTCACGAGATAGCTATCGTATCCAATCCTTTCTATATCTCCGATTTCGAATCTATCATCATCAAGAACGGATGGAAGAAGGTCAAGAAGATATTGAAAGGCGGACAAGAACGGTATCATTCCAGCCTATCCGCCATCAAAGCCTACGAAGACACTGACGTCAATCTGATATTCCACGATGCCGTACGTCCGTTAGTGAGCCAGCGGATTCTGAATGACGTTATTGCCGCATTGGAAACCTACAAAGCTATTGATGTGGCAATGCCCGCCACGGATACCATTATACAAGTCAATGACAGATTCATTCAGGAAATCCCAGACCGCAGCAAACTGATGCGAGGACAGACTCCGCAAGCATTCCATCTGGAAACCATCAAGCATGCCTATGACATTGCCTTGCAAGACCCGGCCTTTAAAGTGACCGACGACTGCGGCGTAGTAGTGAAATACCTTCCGGAAGTACCGGTTTATGTAGTGAACGGCGAAGAAAGCAACATGAAGCTGACCTATAAGGAAGACACCTATCTGCTGGACAAATTCTTCCAGCTGCGCAAAAGTGAACTGAACACCTTGCCCATCGACCAGGAAAACAACCTGAAGAACCGGGTTGCAGTCGTATTCGGCGGTAGTTACGGCATCGGCGCAGACGTGGCTCAGCTACTCAAAGAGAAAGGAGCCAACGTATTCTGCTATTCGCGCAGCATGAACGGAACGGATGTAGGCAACAAAGAGCAGGTGAGCAAAGCCTTGCAGGAAGTGTACCGCCAATGTGGACGGATAGACTACATTATCAATACTGCCGGACTGCTGAATAAAGAACCTCTGATGAGTTGCGACTATCAGACCATCTGCAACGCTGTGAACACCAACTATATGGGTACTGTCAACGTGGCACTTGAAGCCTTCCCCTATCTGAAGGAGAGCAAAGGTAAACTCGTATTCTTCACTTCCAGTTCCTACACTCGGGGGCGTGCCTTTTACAGCATCTATTCATCGACCAAAGCCGCCATCGTGAACTTTGTGCAAGCCATAGCACAAGAATGGGAACCGTTCGGCATCAGCGTGAACTGCATCAATCCGGAACGTACCAAGACACCGATGCGTGTCCATAACTTCGGCATCGAACCGGATAACACCTTGCTGACCTCCGAGCAAGTAGCCATTACCACCATACAGTCACTGCTTTCCGAATTCACCGGACAAGTCATCGACGTAAAAAGAGAAGAAGTATGAAGAACCAATACCTATCGGACTACGTTGCCGACAACCTACGCGCCTGCCAACTGAAGCAACTTTCCATACTGAAAGAGGTGGACCGCATCTGCCGGAAACACAAGTTAAGCTACTGGCTTGACGGAGGCACACTGTTGGGAGCCATGCGTCATGGAGGATTCATCCCCTGGGATGATGACATAGACATCGGCATGACACTGGAAGACATGCAAGCATTCATGAAGGTAGCCCCCTCCGAACTACCCGACACACTGTTCCTGCAAACCCCGGAAAGTGACCCTACCAGCAAAGAGCCCATCGTCAAGATAAGGGATTTAAACTCAATCTATATTGAAGCAGGAGATACCTTCAGCGTAGAGTATCAGAAAGGACTATACGTAGATATATTCCCTTTCATCGACTACCCCACCGTGCCCCGCCCATGGGCAAAGAAGCTGTGCAAAGGCATCTCCGTCAGTTACTCCATCCTACACGCGCAACACTACTACTCGCTGCGCTCCTTTGCAGAATTCTTCTACTTCGGCATGAAGTATGCGCTTTTCAAAGGGATATGGGCAATGCTCTGCCTGGTACGCCCCAAAGGGACCTATCTTTCGAATATACTCATCAATAACGGATACGGCATCATGCACCGTAAAGATTCCGTCTTTCCGCTCTCCACCATCACTTTCGAAGGAAAAGATTTCCCGGCACCGGGCAATGTGGACGCCTATCTGAAAGATTTATATAAAAACTACATGGACATTCCTCCCAAAGAGAAGCAGATAGTCCATGCCTGCTATATTCACCCGGAACTAAAACCATTGCCATGAAACCAGCCCTTGTAGATGTATCTGTACTGATTCTTTTCTTCAACCGCCCCAAACTGCTGGCGCAAGTATTCGAACAAGTGAAGAAAGCACGCCCCGCACGACTGTTTCTCTATCAGGACGGCCCGCGCGGCGAGCGTGACATGCCGGGCATAGAAGCTTGTCGCAAAGTAGTGGCAGACATCGACTGGGAATGCGAAGTACACCACAACTACCAAGAGAAGAACTACGGCTGCGACCCATCGGAATACATGGCACAGAAGTGGGCATTCTCCTTGTCGAACAAATGTATCGTGCTTGAGGATGACGACGTGCCTGCCGTCTCTTTCTTCGGCTTCTGCAAGGAACTGCTCGACAAGTATGAGCACGACACACGCATCAGCATGATTGCCGGATTCAACAACGAGGAGATTACACCGGACATCACTTCCGACTACTTCTTCGCCACCACCTTCTCCATCTGGGGATGGGCGAGCTGGCGGCGGGTGACGGACCAATGGGATGAATTCTACACCTTCCTGGACGACAAGGAGAACATGCGGCAACTGAAGAACCTCATCCACACACGGCGCTACCGCAAAGACTTCATCTACATGTGCCAACGCCACCGCGAACACGGGAAAGCCTATTACGAAACCATCTTCCACGCTTCCATGTTGTTCAATTCGGGTCTGAGCATCGTGCCCACCCGCAACATGATAAACAATCTGGGAGCCACTGCCGACTCCACCCACTTTGCCGGCTCCGTGCACACCATGCCGCGCGGTTACCGCCGCATCTTCACCATGAAACGCTACGAAGTGGAGTTTCCGCTGAAGCACCCTCGCCACGTCATCGAGAACACTGCCTACAAGGATAGCGTTTACCGCATCATGGCATGGCGGCATCCCTGGATAAAGATTGCACGGTCGTTCGAGGAACTGGCGTTGAACCTACGGTACGGCAACTTCACCATCATATGGCAAACGCTGCAAAAGCGTATCCGGAAATGGATGAAACAAGACCGGCATCTGTAACAAGAAAAAACATTCAAAAAAGAAGAAACGAACAACAGTCATGAGAGTACTACTTATCAATACATCCGAACGCATCGGCGGCGCAGCCATCGCCGCCAGCCGTCTGATGGAATCACTCAAGAACCACGGCATCAAAGCCAAGCTGCTGGTACGCGACAAGCAGACCGACCAAATCTCCGTTGTGTCACTGGACCATAACTGGCGCATGGTGTGGAAGTTCGTCTGGGAGCGCATTGTCATCTGGAGCGCCAACCGCTTCAACAAGAAGAACATCTTTGCCGTAGACATTGCCAACACGGGGACAGACATCACCTCACTGCCCGAATTCCAGCAAGCAGACGTCATCCATCTGCACTGGATAAACCAAGGGATGCTCTCGCTGAAGAACATCGAGAAGATTCTCGCCTCGGGCAAGCCCGTCGTCTGGACCATGCACGACATGTGGCCCTGCACTGGCATCTGTCACCATGCCCGCGAGTGCACCCACTACCAGCAGGAATGCCACAACTGCCCCTTCATCCACGGAGGCAGAGGCAAACGTGACCTTTCCTACCGCATCTTCCACAAAAAGCAGGCATTGTATCGCAACCGTCACATCAACTTCGTCACCTGCAGCCGCTGGCTGGAAGAACGTGCCCGGACAAGCGCCCTCTTCTGTGGACATGCCGTGACGTGCATCCCCAACCCCATCAACACCAACCTCTTCAAGCCCCGCAACCGACAGGAAGCCCGCAGCCGTTGCCTACTGCCGCAAGACAAAAAGCTCATGTTGTTCGGCTCGGTGAAGATTACGGACAAACGGAAAGGCATTGACTACTTGATAGAATCGTGCCGACTGCTGGCCGACAAGCATCCCGAACTCCGGGAACAGTTGGGTGTCGTCGTCTTCGGCAACCAATCGCAACAACTGGAAAACCTGCTTCCATTCAAAGTCTACCCGCTGAACTTCGTCAGCAACGAACACCAACTGGTGAACATCTACAATGCCGTGGACATCTTCGTGACCCCCTCGCTGGAAGAGAACCTGCCGAACACCATCATGGAAGCCATGGCATGCGGCATTCCCTGCGTCGGATTCAACGTGGGCGGCATCCCTGAGATGATAGACCATCTGCACAACGGCTACGTGGCACAATACAAATCCTCGGAAGACTTTGCCAACGGCATCTACTGGACGCTGACCGAACCCGACTACCCCAGCCTCTCGGAACAAGCCTGCCGGAAAGCCATCTCCCACTATTCGGAGAACGTCGTCGCCAAGAAATACATTGACCTTTACAACAAAGTAACCGGAAGAAATGCATAACCACCCCACCCCGAAATTCAGCATCATCACCGTGACCTACAATGCCGAAGCGGTACTGGAGGACACGATTCAAAGCGTTATCTCGCAAACCTACCACCACGTAGAATACATCCTTGTGGACGGTGCGTCCAAAGACGGCACGCTCTCCATCATCGACCGTTACCGCGACCGCATCACCCGCATCGTGAGCGAACCGGACAAGGGACTGTACGACGCCATGAACAAAGGCATCCGCCTTGCCACCGGCGATTACCTCTGCTTCCTCAATGCCGGCGACAGCTTCCACGAGGACGACACCTTGCAGCAGATGGTGCGTTCCATCTCCGGCAACGAACTACCCGACGTGCTGTACGGCGAAACGGAACTGGTGGACAAGGAAGGTCACTTCATCCGCATGCGCCGCCTCGCCGCCCCGGAAGTGCTTACCTGGCGAAGCTTCAAGCAGGGCATGCTGGTCTGCCATCAGGCCTTCTTTGCCAAAGCTTCCCTTGTAGAACCCTACGACCTGCAATACCGCTTCTCCGCCGACTTCGACTGGTGCATCCGGGTGATGAAGAAGGCACGGACCTTGCACAATACCCATCTCACCCTCATCGACTATCTGGAAGAGGGAATGACCACCCAGAACCGGCAAGCATCCCTGCGCGAACGCTTCCGCATCATGGCGCGGCATTACGGACTGATGAGTACCGTAGCCCATCATGCCTGGTTCGTATTACGGGCCGTGATAAAGAAATAGCACAAATTTCGAGGACAAATATACTTTGTTCCCGCAAGACCTATACCTTGCGGGAATCTCCCCTATACCCAGCTCTCTACAGTATAGGAGTGAGTACCCAAAACATCCCCATGTTTTCACCTAAAACATCCGGATGTAATGGGGCAAAACATCCCCATGTTTTGGGGTAAAACATCCGGGTGTTTTGGAGAAAGACATCCGGATGTTCTGCATATTAAGTCCTATACCGTGAGGGGCTAAGTCCTAAGACGTAGGAGATTAAGTCCTAAGGCAAAGGAGGCTGGGTAACTGTAAGCAGCGCCTTCAACTCTTTTACCCCTTCCGAAGCTCCCTTTTGAATGACATGTATCGGACGCATGACGTGCGTGTCCACCGGCTTGGGGTCTATCAGATACACTTCGGCGGCACGGGGCACGTAGTTCAGCAGTCCCGCAGCGGGATAAACGTTCAGGCTGGTGCCGATGATGACGAAGATGTCCGCCTGCTCCACATACCGGATGGCAGTCTCAATCTCCGGCACCGACTCGCCAAACCACACGATGAACGGGCGGAGCTGCGTACCGTCGCCCGCCTTGTCGCCCAACTTTACTTCATATTCCTCCGGCGCCAGTTCCTTGACGAAATGCGGATTATAAGGGTCGCGGCTGGAACAAACCTTCGTCAGTTCCCCATGCAAGTGTATCACGTGCGTACTGCCGGCACGCTCGTGCAGATTATCTACGTTCTGGGTGACGACCGTTACATTGAAATCCCTCTCCAGGTCGGCAACGCCCAGATGCCCGGCATTCGGCACCACATCGAGCAACTGCTTGCGACGTTCGTTATAGAAATTAATGACCAGTTCCGGATTACGTGCATACCCCTCGGGAGTCGCCACCTGCTCCACCGGATATTTGTCCCATAATCCGCCCGCATCACGGAATGTGCTGATGCCGCTCTCGGCGCTCATACCAGCACCCGACAATATGACCAAGTTCTTCATTTTCCGCTCCTTTCCTTTATTAAAGTAAGACAAATATAAGAAGAATGTTCAAGTTGTGATATAAATAAGAAAAATTAAATACTTAAAAGCCTTATCATTCAAATAAAAGACGTACTTTTGCCATTCGTAAATTTGCAATAGACTGGAAAAGAAACCAATCCGGTCGTCAACAAAAGAATCTTATGGACAAATTCAGTTATGCTATCGGCCTTGGAATAGGTCAGAATCTTTTAAGCATGGGTGCCAAAGGCATTGCAGTAGATGACTTTGCACAAGCAATCAAAGACGTTTTGGAGGGCAACCAGACGGCAATCAGCCACACAGAAGCCCGTGACATCGTCAACAAGTACTTCGCCGAACTGGAGGAGAAGATGAACGCAGCAAACATAGAAGCCGGCAAAAAGTTCCTGGAAGAGAACAAAAAACGCGAGGGAGTTGTTACGCTTCCCAGCGGACTTCAATACGAAGTTATCACAGAAGGAAACGTCGGTCACTATGCCAAAGCAACCGACCAGGTACAATGCCACTACGAAGGCACACTGATTGACGGAACGCTGTTCGACAGCTCCATCAAGCGCGGCCAGCCTGCCACATTCGGTGTAAACCAAGTGATACCCGGTTGGGTGGAAGCCCTTCAGCTTATGCCCGAAGGTGCCAAGTGGAAACTCTACATCCCCAGCGACCTGGCATACGGAGCGCAGGGTGCCGGCGAGATGATTCCTCCCCACAGCACGCTCGTATTCGAAGTCGAATTACAGAAAATTTTATCTAAATAAACAAACAAGTAAAAGCAAAATGAAAAAAGTAACATTTCTCATGGCTCTTGCAGTAGCTGCCGGCATGGCATCTTGTACTGCTCAAAGTCCGAAAGCTGATTTGAAGACGGACATCGACTCATTATCTTACGCCATCGGTATGGCGCGTACAGAAGGTTTGGACCAGTATCTTGCACAACAAGGCATTGACTCAACCCAGATGTCAGAATTCCTGAAAGGTTTCAACGAAGGCGCAGCCAAAATCGATAAGAAAGACGTGGCTTACATGGCCGGTCTGCAAGTAGGCCAGATGGTCAGCAAGCAATGGGTGGAAGGCTTCAACCAACAAATCTTCGGCAACGACTCCACACAGAGCATCAGCCGCGAAAATCTGCTGGCAGGTTTCGTAGCAGGTGTCATCGGCAAGGGTGGTGCTATGGATATGATGAAAGCTCAAGAGTACATGCGTACTCAGATGGATGCCATCAAAGAAAAAGCAACTGCAGAAAAGTATGCTGACAACAAAGCTGCCGGTGAAAAGTTCCTAGCTGAGAACAAGGCTAAAGAAGGTGTAGTAACTACCCCGAGCGGTCTGCAATACAAAATCATCACCAAGGGTAACGGTGCCGTTCCTGCCGACAGCAGCAAGGTGAAAGTAAACTACAAAGGTACGCTGATTGACGGAACAGAATTCGATAGCTCTTACAAGCGCAACGAACCTGCTACTTTCCGTGCCAACCAGGTAATCAAAGGCTGGACAGAGGCCCTCACCATGATGCCCGTCGGCTCTAAGTGGGAACTCTATATCCCCTACGACCTGGCATACGGTTCAAGAGAAACCGGTAGCCAAATCAAGCCGTTCTCTACTTTGATATTCGAAGTGGAACTGCTGGGTATCGAGAAGTAATGTAACAATCCGAAGGGAGGGGCAAAACCCTCTTGATACTTCTTTTAGGCGCGGATTACGAGGAATAACGCGGATTTGGTAAACTAAATCCGTGAAATCCGCGTAATCCGCGCCTTATCGTTACCCCTCACTTTTATTCATTTTTCCGTCCCTTTTTATAGATAAATTAAAATAAAGTCCTATATTTGCTTACTATTTGATAACAACAAGAACTTTACTTATTTACTATTATGGAAAAAATAGACAATCTTGACCGGCAGATTCTGGAAATCATCTCCCAAAATGCCCGTATCCCTTTCAAGGACGTAGCTGCTGAATGTGGCGTGTCACGTGCTGCCATCCATCAACGTGTACAGCGCCTGATTGACCTTGGCGTTATTGTTGGCTCAGGCTATCATGTAAATCCCAAGTCCCTTGGATACAGAACCTGCACTTACGTAGGAATCAAGCTGGAAAAGGGCTCCATGTATAAGACGGTAGTTGCTGAGCTGGGCAAGATTCCCGAAATCGTAGAATGCCACTTCACCACTGGTCCGTACACCATGCTGACCAAGGTATATGCCCGCGACAACGAGCATCTGATGGATTTGCTGAACAACAAGATGCAGGAGATTCCTGGCGTAACCGCTACCGAGACCTTGATTTCCCTGGAACAGAGCATCAAGAAGGAGATTCCTATTTGCCCCGAGAAATAACGAACAACAATGGATTTCTTGAACGAATATCATCTGTCGGGCCTTGTCATAGGTATCTGCACATTCCTCATCATCGGCTTGTTTCACCCCATAGTTGTGAAAGCCGAATATTATTGGGGCACCAAGTGCTGGTGGATTTTCCTTTTACTCGGCATCGGCGGCATCATTGCCTCCCTTTATACGGAGAACATCATGATAGCCTCCCTTTTGGGCGTCTTTGCATTTTCCTCGTTCTGGACCATCAAGGAGATATTCGAGCAGGAAGAACGAGTGAAAAAAGGCTGGTTTCCCAAGAATCCAAAACGAACTTATAAGTTCTAAGGACAAAGGTTATAAGGAATTTTATCCAAAAGTCTTGCATATTTCAATAGAAAATGCTACTTTTGTCCCCGCTATCCAAGCAAGGATGCATCGGACTTGTAGCTCAGTTGGTTAGAGCAACAGACTCATAATCTGGAGGTCATAGGTTCAAGCCCTATCTGGTCCACACAGAAAATCAAGCACTTGCAGAGTTTCTGTAGGTGCTTTTTCTTTTACTGGTGACCTTCAGGTGACCTTTTTGAAGTCAAACTCCATAAAAGTGACCTTCTGAAATTGCATGGGATTGCAGAGAATTTTTAGGGATTTTTAGCCTATTGCAGACTTTATATTGCAGAATCTGATGCACATTTTAGGTCAAATAACTCTTTCAACCATCGTTTTTCGATTTATTTTCATGCTCAAAATGAAGAAAATCGCTCAAACATAGATGATTATCAAGGGAAAATTGTTACTTTGCGAATGGATGGAGGCAACTCTTTCCAAGACATTTGAAATAAAAGGAGCGTTATGCTACTCTTGTAAGTGCGAAGCCTGAGAAACTGAAACACAAAATCAACAAGAATTGGCATGGCAGTTCCCACGTTATAGCGTGGGCTGCTTAACCATATCTGTTGATTAAGGTTTTCTCAGGGCCTGCACTTTAAGACGTGGTTATTGGCAGTGCCACGCTTCTCATTTTTAACGATTATAAAAAATACAGTTATGTGGCCATTTGATTATTTAAAAAAGAAACGAGAAAAGGAAGAGCAAGAACGTAGGCGACAGGAAGAAGATGCTCGCATACAAAAACTTGAAAAAGAACGTATAGCCAAAGAACGCGAAATGCGATTGGAAGAGAATCGAAAGAAAGAAGCTCAACGTCAAGAACGCTTAAAAGCTGAAAGAGAGCAAGTTTCTTCTTTAACTCCATTCTCATTTAAATCAAATTGCCATCAACGGTATGAAAATGGATATCCCAAGATGGGATTACAAGAATGTATTAGAACCGTGAGTGTTGAAAAAAATACAAATGGTTGTAAGGGATATAAGTTGGAACCAGGCATTGGCTATATTGTAAAAGTATTCAATGATGACTTAGGCAAGCCTAACATGTCCGACAAACCAATGAAGGTTGTTCGTAAAACAGATAATTCTGTTGAACTTCGAGGATTTCCTATTGAAGCACTGTCTCCATTTGGCTGGCAAATGGTGGATTATAGTGATTATGGCTTTATTGTTTATTATGAACATGGCAAAGTTTCGAAATGTGTGTTGCATATGTATGACCGAAATACTTTTATAGAATATAGATATACGGATAAATCCCCTTTAAAAAGTATAAGCACTAATAGTTATGTGACTGAGTGCGAACAATTAGCACAATTAGCAGAGGACTCTGCTAATCGAGGAAACACATCTAAATCACATCAGTATGGATTAAAAGTATATGACTCTATAATCCGAAATCCGACACAGATAGAAAGGATATCGGACATTCAGTCTGTGGCTATGTCATTAGGCCGATTAATGGAAGGCAACTATTTCTCAGATAATGATTCTATCAAAAAAGCCGTGGGGTTAAGTTATTACTTAATCAGTAAAGCCATTGCTAATGGCGACAAGAATCCCTACTTATACGCATACAGATTTTCTATAACATGGGAGTACAACAAAGTGTTTTATCATTTATTTGCTCATTCAGAAAACACCGACTTGGATGCTAACCCGTTTAGTATATTTGGACAATCAATGATTATGGCTTATGACCATCATTTACAAGGTATGCAAATGGCAGACATGCTAACTGAGCCCCGCATAGCACGTTTGGATCCAGCATTGGGTAATATCTTTAATGACATATTTTCACGTTATAGTTCTACACCAAAGCAACAAATAATTTCGATTGGGAACCAATATCACAAGCAGATTCTTGATTATTTAAAATCAAAAATTCAGAAAACTGATTTCGATTTTTAATTATGGGTAAGAAGCAAGAAGATAGAACGATAAAATTAGACAATGGGGAGGTAACAAAGGCAACTTTCCCTATTGTTGTCTCTGCCAGTCGTAGCACTGATATTCCAGCGTTTTATGCTGATTGGTTTTTTGAACGATTAAATAGAGGGTATTCTGCATGGTCAAACCCCTTTAATGGAAAGAAAAGTTATGTGGCATACGAGGACACAAAATTCATTGTCTTTTGGTCAAAAAATCCTCGTCCACTTCTTAATCACATTGATTATCTGAAAGAAAAGAGTATTGGTTGCTATGTTCAGTATACCCTAAATGATTATGAGGATGAAGAATTAGAACGAGGCGTACCGAAACTTGAAGAACGTATTGAGACTTTCAAACTGCTTGTTGCCAAACTCGGAGTTGGTGCGGTTGTATGGCGTTTTGACCCTCTTGTCCTTACAGACAAAATCGATATGAACAAACTTTTGAGAAAGATTGAGCATATAGGCGACCAACTTAAAGGTTATACAGAGAAACTTGTTTTTAGTTTTGCTGACATATTATCATATCGCAAAGTGAAAGCAAATCTTGAACGTAGTCATATCAACTATATTGATTGGACTAAGGAGCAAATGTTTGAATTTGCAGAGAAACTTGTTCTCCTTAACAAAACGAAAGGGTGGAACTATATTCTTGCTACTTGCGGAGAGTCTGCCGATTTGAACGGTATTGAACACAATCATTGCGTAGATGACCGACTTATGGTACGCTTAGGCTATAAGTCTAAAGGATTGATGAAATTCCTTGGTGTCGAAATTATTGATGCAACATATTCAGACAATCTCTTTGAGTCCGTTAAGATACCAACAGACGCAATCCCTATTGGGAATAATCTGTTTGCTGTAATAAATAAAAACAATAAGGATAAGGGGCAACGCACAGCTTGTGGATGTATGAAAAGCAAGGATATCGGTGAATACAACACATGCCCACACTTGTGCGAATATTGTTATGCGAATGCAAGCAAGGAAATTGCCGTGGCAAACTGGAAGCAACATCAAATTAATCCTAATAGTGAGACTATAACAGGACGATAATATGTATCAAGATAAGATTGGAAAACATATTCCTCTCACAATAGATAACATAATTCACACGGCAGAGAACGATATTCCTCAGAAATTTCGCTCTACGCCATGGACATATTGTGATGCAGCGGGTAGAAATTTGGTTCATGGAAGGGCAATACTTGCAACAGAAGAGTTATGTTCTGCCTATTTAGCAGCTTATGGACGAATGCATCGGCATAAACTCTATTTCGCATTGGATAAAAAACATTTTCCTTACCATGAGTTGCGCAACGGAGTAGAAGTTTTTGATTGGGGCTGTGGACAAGGTGTCGGTTCTATGGCCGTAATTGAGAACCTCAGAAAAGAAGGATTGTTACCTTGCCTTAAAAAGATAACTTTAGAAGAACCGTCTGATATCGCACGGGCAAGGGCTGTGTTACATGTAAAACAAGCTTTAGGCTCAAATTCTGATGTAGAAATTAAGCAATATTCTGAGTTTCTTCCATCAGATTATAGTAGCGCAAATACAATCCAAAATATTGACGTTGAACAACCTTGTGCTATTCATATATTTTCCAATATACTTGATATAGAATCGGTTAGTCTTAAAGGCGTTTCAAAATTGATTACGTCTTCTGGTGTAAAACATATTGTCTTGTGTATTGGTCCAGCTAATTGTAATGAAAGCAGAATTAATGCCTTTGGAAATTATTTTAAAGGTAATGATATACAAATATTTACTGATTACCGAGAGCCAAACTTTGGTAAACATCCGAATGGAAAAGATTACGGTTGTTTTATCAAAAGTTTTATATTCTCACTGACATCCGCAGAAAGCGTTCTCCATAAATACAAATACTTTGCTCCAATACAATTGTTTGCCTATTATACAGAAGTCATATCGGAGCAAAAACAAAAAAGCATAGATAATGGAGCTTTTGAGGTTATGGCTCCATTTGATATGACTGTACGTAAAGGGTTGAACCCCATTTTTGCATTAGTCAGCAATCTTATATCAAGAGGTATCCCAACATATGCAAGTGAATACGTTACTACCGCTCTTTCGCACCAAGAAAAAAGAGAAAAGGAAAAATCATTTAAAACGATAGCCAGAATCCAAAAGACTATTGTTGAAGCAATAATAACTGGACGACTCAATCTACAGTGCGAGAAATGGGAAATTCTGATTATAGAGGATGGTACGAATGTTGCCCATTTGGCCGTCAAAGATTTTACTGAGATGTACAGCAATCTCATTGCTATGACGGAGAATTTCGACAGTATGCTGCTGCCACGAATGAATGTGGCCGATGTACGTTCTGCAAATTCTGACAATGAGTTTGACATGGTCATTGATGTGTCGATTGATAAATTTGCAGACCCAGAGCATGTGATGTTCTTAAAATACAAGGCTAAAAACGATTGTTACTTCATCGTCCGCTCATCTAAATCCGTATATGAACCACGTGTACTATATACCACAGAACGTATTAAATACAAATCGTTCGTGGAAAAGGGACCGAGTGGAAAATACATCGAAAACGAAACAATCGTATCTCGTCTCCGCTATTTTCTGAGACTGATTTTCCGAAAAGAAGATTTCCGTCCCGGACAGTTGCCCATCCTCAATAGGGCTTTGGGTCTGAAGAGCGTAATAGGTTTGTTGCCGACTGGTGGAGGAAAGTCTTTGACCTATCAGTTGGCAGCGATGCTTCAACCTGGCGTAACGTTGGTTGTAGATCCATTAAAAGGTTTGATGAAAGACCAATACGATGGACTTCTTAAAACGGGCATTGATTGTATTTCGTATATCAATAGCGATATTACCTCTAATAAAGAAGAAGCATATAGACGAGAACAAGCTCTTACTGGATCTCAGACACAAATTTTGTTTCTTTCACCAGAACGTCTTAGCATTCATCGTTTCAGAGAGGTATTACGTTCTATGAGAGAATCTGGTGTGTTTTTTTCGTATGGAGTAATTGACGAAGTTCATTGTGTTTCAGAGTGGGGACATGACTTCCGGTTGGCTTATTTACATTTAGGAAGAAATTTATATAACTACGTCTTGCCCAAGGAAGTTGAGGGCGTTGATAATCATATTTCTCTCTTTGGCCTGACAGCAACAGCCTCATTTGATGTGTTAGCAGATGTAGAGCGTGAACTTTCTGGTAGCAATTCCTATTCCTTAGAGGAGGATGCCACGGTTAGGTATGAGAACACTAATCGATTGGAACTGCAATACAATGTGTATCCTGTTGACTCTTCAAGTGTTTCAAAAGTTTGGGATGTTGGTAAAATAAAAGAGGACAGTCTTCTTGATGTCATCAAAGATGCAACTAAAAAAATACAAGAAATCCAAACTGAAAGAAATATCGACAGTATTAAGGCACATTTCCTTGATAGAGAAAACATTTCAGACCAAGATATTGTATCTGACATCAACTCTGTTGAACTTTATACAAATATAGATGAGGATTGGTGCTGTGCTAATCATACAGAAATGGCGGGCATTGTGTTCTGCTTGCGTGCCTCAGAGAATACGAATCTAAGTGTCCCATCTGTAGCTAAAGCACTAAGAACATGTAGTATTCATAGTCTTTCCACCTATAAAGGAGGGGATGATACACAATGCCAAGACGATTTCCTAAATGGAGAAACTCATCTTATGGTAGCGACAAAGGCTTTTGGCATGGGTATAGACAAATCAAATGTACGTCTTACATTTCACTTGAATTATCCGGGGTCATTGGAGTCTTTTGTACAGGAAGCAGGACGTGCAGGGCGAGACAAGAAAATGGCATTGGCAACCATAATGTATTCACCTAAAAAATTTTGGGATAAAAATGCACGTACAAATGAATGGAAAGAATATTCTGCAGACTACATAAACAATAAATTCTTCTATGATAGCAATTTCCTTGGAGAAGATTTCGAATTGTATGTAATGGAGTTGCTTATGAATGGCTTGCCACTACAGATAAGTAATGAAGAAATATCAGGCATAAACGAAACCATTTTCGGGAAAAGTATGGGTATACTGCAATTCATCAATAGATACCCCAAAGGAACAACACTTACTTATTATATTTCTTATATTGAAGACGACTATGCTCTTGACAAGTATAATGAATGTTTGGCAAAAAAGCAAATGCCATTATTCAATACCCCAAATGCCAGAAGTTTGAGAAATGAACGTGGTTATAGTTATACACGTGATTTCGGATCAACTAATTACAAAGATGCTATCCAAAAGGCAATATACCGTATGTGTATTATTGGACTGATAGACGATTTTACAGAGGATTACGCTCAAAGAAAGTTCCGTATTACAACGATTTGTCAGGATGATTCACATTATTATGAATATCTCAGTTCTTATTATCGAAAATACTATTCGGAAGATAGAGTTGAGACAATGATAGAAGAGGTTAGACAGATGGCGCAAGGCGAAGGTGTCATAATGGCTTGTCTAAAGCATCTCACTTCTTTTATTTACAGAAGTATTGCGGACAAAAGAGCTAGAGGTATATTGGATATGGAACAATTCTGCAACATGGCAATTACTTCAAACAAGGATTGGAAAGAAACGAATGAAGATTTAAAAGATTTTATTTATTATTACTTCAACTCTAAGTATGCCAGGGAAGGATTTGTTACTTACGATGCAAGTGTAAAACAAGAAATACCTTTCTCTCTCAAAGATGATACCAATACGGATTTTCATTTAGAAAGTGAAACAACGAGTTTTGAACTTGTTAGAAAATATATGCGAGTTGTTGATGCAGATATCGTAAACAACGATGCCCAAAAAGACAATGTAAAGCATTTACAAGGTGCAGTCCGACTTATACGCAGGGCTGTAGCCGAAGTGAATCCTGTTCTTAATTTGTTGAATATCTTCTGTACGTTATTCCTTGGACAACAAGAGAATGAAATGCTAGAAGAAGAAATCTGTAACGATTACGAAGAGGTCATCGAATATTACACTTCAAAAGATAACTTGAAGATTCTTGAAGAGTATGCAGACTTGCTTATAAGCCATGCCGCAATAGATGAATCAAGAAAGGATTATCTTCAAAAGCTCACCACCTATATCCAATTAAAGAAGCATCTTAATAATTTAAAAAACATCGCATCTAAATATAAATAATATGATAGACGAAAAAATCAACAAAACTTTATCCGAGTTAGAAGCTAATCTCCGGAATATAGAATCCGCTCGTAAACAAGTTGAAAGTACAATTAATTCATACGATGGATTAAAAACGGAAACGGCAAATTATGTAAAGACCCTTTCTGCAATAAAAGACAACCTGAATTTACTTATATCCGCTATTGGAGAGGATTATGAAAATAATACAAAATCATTTAGAGGGGATTGTAAGGCGATTACCGATTCATGCAATTCTTTAATCTCCAAAATTGATAATTCGATAGAAGAAACGAAAAGTGAAGTGTTCTCGCAGTTTGAAAAAATCAATAAGAAGTTTACGTATACTATTACGTGTAACGTAATTATTTGGATCACTTTACTTGTTCTATTTTTTATAAGCAAATAAGAGATTGTATGTCCCGATTCATTCTAAATCACAGATAAGAATCGGGGCATATTATTCACATAGCTATGTACGGCTGCTTGGATGCTATACTTTTGTGCAGCAAAATAATGTAACATCCTCTATTTTTGACATCTTTACTTTACTTGCTTACGAATGATACAATATAGTAGCCAATGGAAATAACAGTGTATAAGAGGCACGGCAGGAATATCCACAACAGCGACTTTACCCAACCATTTGACAACCAAACACCTTCCCTCTTTGACATCATATTAGCCATGTCATAGAAATGACGAGAGAGAATCTCTTTGGCTTCTCGTTGATGAGCTTCAAGAAGTTGCTGCTCGTCTGCAATTATACGGTTTCTGTGCTTTGAAAGTTTGTTCCAGTCAGATGTAGAGATTTTAGCACTGATGGTAACATCTTGAATTTTCGATAACGATTCTTTGAGATTCTTTTCTACAAGAGTTACATTGTTCACTGCTTTCTGAAGTGTAGAAGTGGCTTCATTAAGAGAGTCTTTTGCGTCATCCACACTTACCCTCGCTGCATCAAGTTTCTTACCAGCCTCTGTGTAGGCATGAAGCTGACGGTCAAACTTGTCGGAAGCTTGGTCTGTTTCTATGCTCTTGTCTATCGTATTCTGAAAAGAATCAAAGTTCAAATCAGAGATTTTGCTTTTTCCTATAGCCATAGTGATAATACTTTTAAATGAATGTTCCTGTTATCTTCCATATCTTTGTTTTTTGCGAGGACGACACAGATGGTTTGCCATCATAGCGCAACGATATGCCCATTTTAAGTCATCATCATCTTTGTCTCGTCCCCAACCAGAGGTTGCGCCACCGCCTCCACCACCGGACTGGGCCGCAACGGTAGTGGCTGCATCAATGTATTCTGTAAATAGAAGGATTGCTGTTTTCTGCACATCGCCAATCTTGGCAAATACATTATCTGCATCGAGGGTGATATTTTTGTCTATCACATCCAGGCAACTCTGAGGTATATCAACAGGATAATGATGGAACTCGTCTGTAGAAAAGTCGAAGTGTCGCATAACTAGGCTGCTATCTACAATATCCAGTGGCTTTGTGGCTGGTGGCATTTGTGTATGATGTTCTGTTGCTCTTTGCTTTGGTAAGGGCGACTTTGCCTTTTCTTGACTCTGTTGATGTAGCTTCGCCCATGTCATTTCTATCTTCGAAGGCATAAGGCAACGACCTTTGCCAAGCTCGGATGACTTATATATAGAGTTGCCACGTTTGATAGAGTAGCCACGGACTTTGCCATTATTGTCCGAGTGCAGCCTCACATCATACCCATTTTGGTTAAGACATCTTACATAAAGCTCCCAATCGAAGTATGGCAACTTTGCCAATACAGACAAACAATCTTGGGTAATCTCATCCTTATTGCGTTGGCTCACCACTTGCGCATCCGTCCAACCTCGCTGTTGTGAAATCCTTGATGCAGCCATCATGGCTCTCTCATAGATATAATGGGCATCGTTCACGTTACCCGTCATGTCTATGCGGTTCGCATCAATATGAAGGTGCATGATACCACTTTTGCTGTCATGGTGCAGGGCAACCACATATTGACTATTTTTGAGATTGGTTGTTGCCGCACTTTTGCGCTTTGACTTTTTTGAGAGGTCGATTGCGTCAAACTCCCGGATAAAATCATCTGCCAACTTTTGCCAATCTTCCATTTCCCAGCCTTGTGTTTCTTCTGATGTCGGGGAAACCTCCATTCGTATCATGTTTCGTTTGAGCGGATGGTGGCAGTTCAACTTATCCTCAAATTTCTTCTGCAAAGCGAGCATCCTTGCCCACATTGCGGTTGGTGTAATATCATCAGGAAGAAGATTGGTCTTTACAATCTCTGCCTTGTCCTTATCCACAGAGTAACGTATGGCATTTGCCCCGTGACTTATAACTTTCGCTTTGGCTATCATATCAGTATGGTCAATTATTGGGTTATATATTTCTCTATTTCTATCATGCGGTTAAGTATCATTTCTGCGCTCAACCGCCACTGCCTCATGAATATCTCACTGCGAAGGATATTCTCACGCTCTGACAGAGGTCGCCCTTTGAGGAAACCAAACAACTTCTGTATGTCACCTCTGGCATCAGAAAGACTGTTCAAGGCTTCCATTTCTTTGTCCGTCAACCTCCGCTTAGGATATTTCCCTTCCAGCCGTTTGCGTGCGTATGCACTTGTGGTCAGCCCACAAAGCGAGGCATATTCTTCTATCTCCTTATGAAGCTGTGATGTCAGTCTCACAATAAGACGACTCGTATATTTTGGCGTGTCCTTTTCTGTATTCTTCTTTTTCATAATTGGTAATTTTAATGTGTGTAACCCAATGCGAGCTTGCGAGCGTTCAAGAAGTCCATCGGCATACGGACAAGCGAAGCGAGTTTTGTATGACATTGGTATTTCTTGCAACACCGCTATCAAATTCACCGCACAAAACTTTTGTAGCGTTGAGGAACTGCATTGTTCATCAGATATTCGTTGAGGTCTTTGTTCCCCTCATATTCGCATGCCATATCCGAACACTTTTTTCCCAAGGCTGTGGCGATTTGCAGCGTTCCCGTTCTACCAGCAGCATCATTATCCAGATGGCAGAACACTTGTGAATACCGTTCAAGAACTGGCAAGGCTTGCGGAATGTTTACGAGGGAATTAAGCACCACAGCATCGCATTCGCCATGCAGGACGAGATAAGAAAGGAAATCCATGAACCCTTCAAACACATGGCACTCCGTCCCGTGGCTTGCAATCGTGGTAATTGCTTTGGGGGCTATACATCCCTTGAAGTATGGATTACGAAGCTCATAACCTCCTGCATCATTCTTGAACCCGATAGCGAAGTAGTTTTTCTCACCTTTCTTGTAGTGTATTTCCACGCATTGACCTTTGACGACAGCGGAATTAATGCCCCTTGACGAGAGATATTTCAACAGGGCTGGATGTGTAAGTTCTCTTACCTCAAATTCCTCAAACGGACTGGATTCTTGGCAAGGAGCCTTTTGGGCCGGTCGTGTTGGCTGGAGAGCAGAATGGCTCATCATGCGGATTACTTCTGAAATGTTCTGCGTGTGGTATAGTTCCATTGCCAAATCAAGGATGTTGCCACCTTTGCCCAATCCGAAGTCGTACCAGACATTTTTGTTCAAGTCAACCTTGAATGAAGCTGTATGCTCGGCATGGAGTGGGGACAAGTACCACCATTTGCTTCCTTTCTTGTTTGTTGGCTCAAAACCTTTACTCGCAAGGAGGTCGGAGATTTGAATGTTTTTTATTTCTTGTATAGTCATATAGATGTTGATTAGTTGTCGAAATGATGAATTGTTGAGTATCATACTGGTGAAAAGAAAAATAGTTTTCTCTTTTGTCCCGGCATATCCCTTTTGTTGATATCGTGTTGAATTATATCTATTTGAGAATCATTTATTCATATACTTTTCTCAACAATTCAACAACTCAACAGGGTGTTATATTCCCAAAGAATCAATGAAATCCTTGGTCACCGTATAGAAACGTCCTACCCTGCTGATGGCTGAAACTCTCCCTGGCTTAGGATAGTCGCATTGATATGTGGTATAGGTAAGTGCATTGTGGGCTGGTGTGAGTCGCCAGACATCCTTCACAACCTTTCGTATCTGCCATAGCTCCACCTTGACTCCATTCATTGAAAAAAGGGGTATCAAGTCCTGTGGGATAAAAGACATCTTATCTACATTTTGTGTTTCCATAATGTCACGTATCAGTTCCACCATGTCCAACTCCGTGTGATTGCGGTTGCACTGAATGATGCGGTCAAGCGCTTCTGTTCTGATAAGTGCAGGTTTGAACCACATGCGCCCTTCTTTGAAGGTGGAGAGTGTTCGATGCTGCAAATAATAAAGAAAGGCTGGTATCTGTTCTCTGAGCTTCTGCAGAAAGTTGGTATCATCACTTTCAAGTGGACGAATTTTGCGTACCCAATAGCGGTTCTCTCCCGGATCAATGATGATAGGATAGAGTTCGTTATTGGAACAGAGTACAAACTTGGCAAAGAAGTTGACCTCCTGCCTGTCCTTACCCTTTGCCTCCACTTTGTAGGTTTGAGCTGTGCTGAGATTCTTCAGGCGTTCCGAATCCTCCCTGCGACTCAGCAGCACTTCATCCACAACGATGAGCAGTTTTCCTGCCCAGTCAGCATTGAACTGGCTTCTGAAATCCTCATTCGTGTTAAAAGTGGCATTGTCCTGAAAGATGCTTTTCAGAAAGTTCAAGAAAGTGGTCTTGCCTGTATTGCGCTCCTCTGATACCAACAGGAGAATGGGCAACTTCTGCGTAGGCTGCACGTAGAGCAACTGCATATAGTCCAAGCCCAACTCATATTGTTCTTCAAAGATATGATGCAGCAACTTCTCTATATCAGGGAAATCACCTTCTGCCGGAACATGGTCTATCGGCTCATAAAGATTGTAGAAGCCAGCAATCTCCTTTTGATAGTTCGTGTGACTCGGCACCGTACAAAAGCCATTAAACTTGTCGATGGGAGGTATGTTATCCCTACCATAGTCCTGCCTTATTGTACCAAAGCTCCATTGTATTCTGCGGGTGGTCATCGTTCCGTCTGCCAAAGGCTGTTGCACTACCTTATATATAATAGTGCCCACTCGGATATATTGTTCTTCCATTTAATACCCTCCTTAGATTATACATCCTTTTCTTGCGCCTTTGATTTTACAAGTGAGGCGATTTCTCTTTTTGAGTATAGGTTACGTCCACCTAACTTGTGAACGACAATCGTTCCCTCCTTCTGCATACGCCACAAAGTTGTATAGGTGATGTGGAGCCGTTCACAAACTTGGTCACGTGTAAAATACTCGTCACTCTCTTCCGGTGTCAAATCGGTCTGAGACTTCTTTCCTACCAGTTCTTCCACCAACTCAGAAACAACCTGCTTGAGATCGTCCTTCTGTAACATTATAAAATTGCCTTGCATATTATGTTATTTTAAAGTTTATGCAGCGAAATTACAATGGAACACAAAGAAAGCACCTCGGTAAAAATCATGACGATTTCTGCCGAGGTGCTTTTAACAAAAGAGAGGGTTTCTTTAACAAATAAGGCGCATTAAGATGGCATCAATACACATCCGGGGAAAGCAACGTGCGTAATCTTATGCCTATAAGGTTTGCTTGTTCTTTTCCTGTCTGAACAGCTTTTTCTGATAAGTTCAAATTGTAATCGTAGCCATGTTCACTGATAATGGCATTATAAAGAGCTTCTGCCCAATCATAACCAGACTTAAAGCCAAGGTCGGGGAATTTCTCTAATATGGCTGTATGAAAAGTTCGATAGTTGTATGAGTCGTTCAGCAAATTACAATTGGTCAACGCAGCAAAGAGATAGGCAAGAATGGAGTCTGTGCCATTGGCTTCCATCCATTCTGTGAGTATATTCCGTATTTCGTTGGCAAGAATTTCTGCATGAGGTGGCATGAGCATTTCTTCTATCAAGACACAGGTTTGCCTGCGCCCACGTCTTCCTTTGGCTTCTTGCAGGGTAGAACTGACCATCTCTTTGGCCACACCGCTCTTGCTCATGGTTTTCCATGTGCCTTTTGTGTAGGCAGCTTTCTCAAGACTGGTCAACATTAAAGAACGTACGAATTGTCCTCCAAAACTTTTCTGCCAGATAGAAGGGGTGTCGCCCATCATCGTTTTAGAAAACAAATCAGCCATCTTAACAAAGCCATCGTCAAATACCATCCAGTAGAATGCACTGCACATAAAAGGGTTATTGTGTAGCAACTTCTGTTTTACAGCTTCTTGGTTGAATGTGGAAGTGAACAGGTTTGTCAGTTTCTCATGGACTTGTTGGTTATCGTGTGCGAATTGGGCTTTATTGTAACTATCAGTCCCAGGGCAAAGGCTTTCCAACAATTCTGTAATACCTTCTATCCCATTGAGCGATAGCATCTCTGTCAAGTAAGACATCCCTTTGATGAAAAAGGTCATATCACCTTTGCATGCTTTGGTAAAGAGGTCTGTGAACTCTTGATAGTCTTCAGGATGGTCATAATGCCAACGGCGCAAACTCAGCAAGTTCAAATCCTTATTGACAGCCTCTTGCGTTTCACGTCTTTTGTCCTGCAAATAAGCTTTAATGCCGTCCTTGACGTATTTTGAATCTGTTGGCAGTTCAATCTCCGTCACGGCATCAGCTATCTCTTTAAGCCCATTGTCAAGTTCCAAATAGCAATACAAACAGCAGGCGAACACATTACAGCCTTTTACAGATGTAATGAAGTGTTCTGTCAATTCGCCAAGTGTTCCGTCTTCCTTATCCAACATTTCCAAGATTGTACTTTGGAATGCAGTCATTTCATCATCTGATAGTTCACAGTTCTTTCCACACATTGATTCTTTCAAGGCAGACTGAATTTTGTCCTTGAACTGGGAATAGGTCTCTTGGTTAGCATCAAGCCATTCCTTCATTTTCGCTTGAAGATGATGCTTGTCAGGTGGAAGTTCCTTCATATTAACGCCCATATAAACAGTTTCGCTAAATGGCTAATCTTTGAGGCATGCCAATGGAATCACTTTAACCCCATCGGGGCGAGTATATGCCATTGTACCACCCGTCATCACAATTAGTAAATCCGGCTCACGAATAGGCACCTGCTTCTCTGTCTCGTTATGTTCCTGAATAAGCCGTTTGAGTTCAAGCAGATGCTTGGCACCATCATCAATTTCACGACTACCAAGTTTGCATTCTATCAGGGCATACCGTCCGTCTTCCAGATGCAGCACCAAATCGGCTTCCAAACCATATCTATCTCTGTAATATGAAATACGACTGTTGAAATCTGCCGTATAAGCCTTCAAGTCCCTTATACACATCTGTTCAAAGATGAAGCCGAAGGTCTTAAGTTGAGTCTCCAATGCTTCTGCATTGACATTCATAGCAGCTACAGCAATAGATGGGTCAACGAAACAACGCTTGGGAGAACTACGGATGGCAGTCTTACTACGGATAGCAGGACACCACGCATCAATATCTTGGATAACGAACAATTTTTCCAGAGCTGCAATATAATCATCAAAAGTAGTCATAGACAAATTGATGTCTTCCGATGCTGTAACATCGGAAAGAATATTACTTTTCTTTGCCAGTGTACTGATATTTCGGGCATACGACTTCATGATTTGTCGAGCAATTTTCGGATTTCGCTGTTTGTTATCCACAGCCGAAATATCATTCTCGCAAACACTATTTACATAATCCTTAGCGATGAGCATACTTGCTTTTGCAGACATCTGCAACGTGGCAGGCCAACCTCCACGGCAGGCTGCCATAATCAACCCCGGAATATCTAATTTGCTTGAAGCACCATCAATATCATAATCGGGGTTATTGAAAAGTTCCTGAATAGAAACTTCTCCTGATGACTCCAAAGATTCCCATAAACTCATCGGATAAATTTTCATGCGTGTAATACGCCCTGTACCCGTATGCCGAATCTTTGATCTGTCCACGGTATTGCTTCCTGTCAGAATAAATTGTCCGGGCTTACCTCCTGCGTTATCGACAGCTGTACGTACAGCATCCCATATCATCGGAGCATCTTGCCATTCATCTATCAACTTCGGTTGCTCTCCCTTCAGCAATAAAGATGGCTTGGTGGCTGCTGTGGTAAGATACTCTTCAGCTTTATCTGGGTCTTGTAACTTAATTACGCTTCTGGCCTGTTGTTCTGCAGTAGTTGTTTTACCTGTCCATTTTGGACCTTCTATCAGCACTGCTCCAAATGTTTCCAAGCGTTCTTGAAGCATTTTGTCGGCTACTCTTGATAAATATCTCATGGCGTTTGCTTTATTTTTGGTGCAAAGTTACTGATTTTATTTGAAATACGATTAGTAACTTTGTGTTTTTGTGGCATTTTACTTTGTATTTTTGTGGTTGTTTACTCTGTGTTTTTGCGGTATTTTACTTGGTGTTCTTGCGATGACTGGCTGTGTCAATTAGACAAACCAGCAATCAACTCTTTCCGTTCCTCTTCGCTCATATCCTTCAACATTTCAAGCAAAGCAGCCTTCTTATCAACAAAGGTAGCTGTGCTTTTTGGCTTCTCGTTGAGCAAATAGTGATTGTATTCCAACATTTTTTCAAGCGGATAAGCACCGATGTAATTGGAAGTGATGTCACCACCACCGCTATGCCCCATACTATCACTTATATATTTATATGGTACAACGCCAGAGTTATTGAGATTCGTGGCGAAACTATGCCTTGCCCACGTAGGTGAGGGCATCTGTTCCATTCCTAACAGTTTGGCAACTTTTACCATATGCTCACGTATATATCTATTATAACGTTGGATAACCCATATCTCCTGCTCGGGTGTGATAAGTTCACTCATTATAGGGAATACTCTCCGTCCAAGTTTAGGTACATTGCCATATCGGTTAAGTATCTCTTGTATTTCAGGTGTGATAGGGAATATCACTTCGCTGGCACTCTCGTTTCGTTCACGTGTTTTGTGCCTAAGAAAACGCAACTGTTTGCCGCGAGTAGCATAATACAGCTCGTCATAGGTCAGTCGAAGCGTATCGGCAAGATTTTGCCCATCTCCCAAATACATAAAGAGGAATAATCCGAGGTCTCGGAATATTGCATGTTTCTCCCTGCCTAGGAACAACTCGTTGCCATCTTTATCTTTTGCCTCGTCAGCTTTCCAGAAGTCATAGAGTTTGCGCATAGTTGCCACATCAAGAAACTCATGCTTGCGACTTTGCGCCTTGTTATAGCCAGTGTCCTTGAACATTTCTTTGGTGTCACCTTTCATCAAGCCGTTGGCGATGCATATATTAATGATTGTCCGTAGGCTGCGAAGTGCAATGGCGATGGTCGTGGTGCTCAATTCGTTCTTCTTCATGATTTTCACCCACTTCAAGATGAAGTCACGGTTTATGTCCGCAAACGACACATCTGTTCCCAAATCTTTTACGAAACGGTTACGCACATCCTTGCTACAACGAGCGGAGCCAGCCTTGCCTTCGTTGGTCTTGGATTGGATGTATGAGTCCCACATGGTTATAATAGTGCTGTCATCATCCTTCTTACCTTGGAACCTATCTTGCAACTTGCGAAGAGAAAAATTGTTTTCCGAGATAAGTTGGTTGGCTATCAGTTCCACCCTGTCCATCAGGTTCTTCATGTCATTGCGTTCTGAAAGTTGAACACGACGACCACTTTTTTCATATTCGCATAAGGCAAGCCACTCTTCCATCGTATATGCTTTGCCCAACCGCAGAAAGACTTTCTGCCCGGCATGGCATACACGCACAGCAACAGGAAGCGGCTGTGAATAATCGCCAGCTTTGCGTATATCCAATGTCAGCGAACCATACACATTGCCATTGGCAGCGGTAAATTTGGCAAGACATTTTTCACCTCTTGATGTGGATTTTGCCTCTTCTTTTGTGGCTTTGGTGACCTTATTCATCTTCTCATCCTCCATAATACGTTTATTTACAAGTGGAATCGTGCTCATTTTGGTGACCTTCAGGTGACCTTTTCGCATGAAAACTGGTGCAAATATAGTAATTTTCGTGCAAACCGCAAAATCTATTAGCCGCTGATAATCAGTGCAATTACACTTCATGCGATTACATGAAATACCCCACAAAAAGACTCATAATCTGGAGGTCCCTGGTTCAAGCCCAGGCTGGTCCACAAAGAATTGCCTCATAAACAAGTGTTTATGGGGCTTTTTTATTAGGACTTCTTCTCTTTGGATTTTCGAAATACTGACAAGAAACAGGCTGTTTTGCTTCGTTGTTGACCTATTGTTGACCCCAAAATAAGTACCACAAACAGATAATCTCACCACACAGATAAGCAGACTACAAACTATTCAGAATATCTAAAATGAAAGAATTTACTTATGAACAGATAAGAACAAAGGCTCTTAAACAGGGAGTGAAAGATAATAAGGTTCACATTGGATTGTGGGCTAATCTTAATAACTATCTAAAGACAAGGAGAAAAAAGAATGGAAAGGTTACTACCTATTATATTTCATTGCAGAAACTATCTTATTAATTTACTAATATTTAAACTGACATGATAATTCATCTACCAACAGGAAAGAAGTTCCACAACAGAAAGGAAGCCAAGATATATTTTGGCACTGCCTACTATTACAAAATGGAACGTGAGAAAAAATATTTAGTGTTTACCAACAATGTTCAATCAGCAACTAATGAATATGAAGATACAATTAAAGTACTTGCAAAACAGGACAAGTAACATTAGGCAGGATTATATTAGAAAGAGATACAGGGAAGCCATCAACCATCCTCTTATTGATTTTACAATGAGAAGTCTTTACTGCATCCTACCCATAGACCGCCCCAACTTTATAACATTGTCCCACCTCTTTATGAAAGTGGATTTGAATATTAAAGTGAAAGGATATTATATCAAGCTCTTACACCCAACCAACAGAAACGCTTACCTCGTCTATTGTTGGGAGATAGTCAGATTAATGGAGGATGTAAATTAAACTGTGTCAGCAAGGAATAAAGTATTAACTTTGCTAACACAGTTTTTTTTATGAAAGAAGAATTTGATTTCGAGAGTATCAAGAACAAGGCCATTGAACAGCTGAAAGCCGGCAAGCCTTTGTTGGGTAAGGACGGCGCCTTTGCCCCACTATTGGAAAGTATATTGAATGCAGCCCTGGAAGGAGAGATGGATGCACATTTGACAGAAGAAGAACGCCAGATGGGTAACCGTCGTAACGGAAAGATGCAAAAGCAGGTTCAGACTCCCTTGGGCGAAGTAACCGTTTCCACTCCCCGTGACCGTAATTCGAGTTTTGATCCCCAGTTTATCAAGAAGCGTGAGACTATTCTGGCAGAAGGTGTTGCTGACCGTATAATTGGCTTGTATGCAATGGGAAACAGCACAAGGGAAATCAGTGACTGGATGGAAGAAAATCTTGGGAATCGTGTTTCGGCCGACACAATCAGTTCCATCACAGACCGTGTACTTCCGGAGATAAAAGCATGGAAATCACGGATGCTTGATTCTGTTTATCCTATAGTCTGGATGGATGCCATTCATTACAAAGTAACGGATGAACGTGGCTGCGCGGTAACCCGTGCAATCTATAATGTACTGAGCATTGACAGGGAGGGACACAAGGAGTTACTTGGAATGTATATATCAAGGAATGAGGGAGCAAACTTCTGGCTCAGCGTGTTGACAGACCTTCAGAACCGTGGAGTTGAGGATATTCTCATTGCCTGTATAGACGGTCTGAAGGGGTTTCCTGAAGCCATTCAAAGCGTTTATCCTAATACAGCCGTACAGCTTTGTGTAGTACATCAGATACGTAACTCCATCAAGTATGTAGGATCCAAGAATCAGAAGGAGTTCTTAAGGGATTTGAAATGTGTCTATCAGGCAGTCAATAAGGAATCCGCAGAAAATGAGCTCCTCAAGCTGGATGAAAAATGGGGTGAACAGTATCCTGTCGTTATCAGATCCTGGCAGGACAACTGGGATAAGCTGTCCGAATACTTCCAGTATACTCCGGTCATCCGTAAGCTTATCTATACCACAAATACCGTTGAGGGGTATCACCGTCAGATCCGCAAGGTAACAAAAAACAAGGGCGTGTTCCCATCGGATACAGCCCTTGAGAAACTTGTTTATCTTGCATACCGCATATACGGCACTATAAAATATTTTGTGTAAATGTAAAATACGGGATTCAGTATGGGTTCCGTATTTTTTATTTAATAGCTTTGCAAAATGAAGAAAATTATGAAAGAGAAGAATCATGTAGTGCCTGATGAGGTATTAAGTAAGGAGTTCCTTAGCCAGTTCAAGACAGAAGCTGATGTCAGCAAGTTTCTGAAGCAGTTACACGCGCAGGTATTGGAGAAAATGCTTGAAGGTGAGATGGATGCGCATCTGGGTTATGAGAAGAATTCGGTTTCCGGTCATAACAGCGGTAATTCCCGTAACGGCAGCTACCCCAAGAAAATCCAAACTGAACACGGTGAAGCGGTCATACCTATTCCCCGTGACCGTAACGGTGAATTCAATCCCATAGTTGTTCCCAAACACGAGAGTCGTGGGCTTTCCATAGAAAAACTTGTTATCTCCCTATATTCCAAAGGAATGAGCGTGTCCGACATTGAAGAGGAGATGCGTGAAATCTATGAAATAGAACTGTCCACATCAGCCATTTCCATCATTACGAACAAAGTCAACCAGGCTGCTCAGGAATGGCAGAACCGCCCTTTGGATCCTGTCTATCTCATCGTTTGGATGGACGGTATTGTATTCAAGGTTCGTGACAACGGAAAAATCATCAACAAGACTGTCTATCTCTGTGTCGGTCTGAAACAGAACGGCTTGAAAGAAGTCCTTGGCATGTGGGTGGGAAAATCAGAAAGTTCTTCATTCTGGATGGGTGTCCTGACAGATTTGAAGGCCCGCGGAGTACAGGACATACTGATTACCTGCACTGACAACCTGAACGGGTTTACCGACACCATACGTGCCGTATTTCCTCAGTCTTCCACGCAAATATGTGTTGTACATCAAATCAGGAACTCCTGTAAATATGTCGTTTACAAGGACAAGAAAGAGTTTACAGCCGATATGAAGAACATCTATAACGCGCCCAACAAGGAGGCTGCTGCCGTGGAACTGGATAATCTGGAAAAGAAATGGGGAGGGAAGTACCCTTATGCCATCCTCTCATGGAGGAATAACTGGGATGACCTGACTGTTTTCTTCCAGTTTCCATTGGAAATCAGGAAAATAATCTACACAACAAATCTCATTGAAAATCTGAATGGAAAAATCAGAAAGTACACTAAATCAAAGCTTTCATTCCCGTCGGATGATGCTGTGAAGAAAATGGTATACCTCGCTTTGATGGAGATTGAGAAGAAATGGACAATGCCGATTACTAACTGGGGATTGATTATGAACCAATTTATGCTTATTTTTGAAAACAGAATCCAGATATAAGAGAACTTATAACTGAATCCCGTTTCTATTTACACAAAATTATGGTAAGCGCAATAAGTAAGTACATCTTCTACAGTTCATTTTCCCTCCTTACTTTTGCTACAAAAAAATAATATCCTATGATGCAGCGACGTAAACACATGATGAGCAGAGAAAAATTTATCTCCGTTCTTTTCCGCCAGCAGCAGAGTGGTTTGTCCATTGCTGATTTTTGTGAGAATGAAGGTTATAGCCGTAGTAGATTCTATCTTTGGAAACAAAAATACGGTATAACGGAGCGGGAGTTATTGGCAGAAGCCTCCCGCTTAGGGGTTAAAGACAGCTTTGTCCCCATAGTAATCAATGGCGACACGCCATCCCCCGGTATATCTCACGAGACTCCCCTGCCATCTCCCCAGCCTAGCGTCCCCTTTCCCTTGAAAGGAAAGGACAGCTCTGAAATATCCTTGGAATTACCCAACGGATTGAAGTTGAAGTTTAAAGGGTCTTCCGGCTGTGAAGCTGCCCTGAATCTGATCTCTAAAATATATAATGCCAATGTTCTGCCTAAATGACAGCATGAGATATTTCCTATGCCCCGGTTATACGGACATGAGGAAAGGTATGTTCACTCTTTGCGGCCTTGTGCATGAGAGGATGGGAGGCGACATCAGAAGTGGGGACGTATTCATTTTCTACAACCGTTTCCGGACCAAGATAAAATTGCTCCATGCCGAACCGGGCGGTCTGGTCCTTTACGAGAAACTGCTTGAAGAAGGCACCTTCAAGATACCCGCCTATGATCCTGCCACCCGTTCTTACCCCATGACCTGGAGTGACCTGGTCGTTATGGTGGAAGGCATCAATGAAGATGTCAGCAAAGGCAGGCAAAGACGGCTTTCCAATTTGAAAAAGCATTGGTAAACAGTTGTAAACAAACAGCTTGAAGGCTTGTTTTTCTTATAGCTTTTCGCTATCTTTATATCATCAAAAAAGGATATTGAATGGCAAAAGAAGATGCAACCGGACAAGCTGTGGAATCCTCAATGGAACAGCTGCTGGATATCAACCGTAAACAGAGTGAGATCATCTCGGCCCAGGCAAGGACCATAGAAGAGCTCCGGGGTACGATAGTTGAGCTGAACGCCTCCCTGGCATGGCTGAAGAGGAAGGTGTTCGGAAAGATGAGTGAGAAATGCAAGCCTGTCTATAACGGAGACCCGAAGCTCCCTTTTGACTATGGCGACCTGGAACAGATAGAGGCGGAAATCGAAGAGGCCCGGAGCAGGGCGGCTGAACAGATTACCGTCCCCAAGTCCCGGGCCGCCAATAAAACGCCACGCCGTAACCGGGTCGTCATGAATAACCTTCCGGTTGTAACAGTCGTCATCGAACCGGAGAATGTCGATTTAAGCAGATACGTCAAGATAGGCGAGGAACATACCAGGACCCTTGAGATGAAACCCGGCTACCTCTATGTGAAAGACACGGTACGTCCCACATATGCCCTGAAAAATGAAATGGAGGCCGTTGACAACGGAGAAAAGGCTGTAATAACCGCTCCCATGCCACTGATGCCCATATATAAAGGCATGCCCGGGGCTTCCATGCTCGCTGAGGTCCTTTTACAGAAGTACGAATATCATGTCCCGTTCTACCGACAAGTGAAACAGCTGGAACATCTGGGTGTGAAACTGTCCAGAAACACATTGGACGGCTGGTTCAGACCGGTCTGCGAACTTCTCAGACCACTTTATCTGGAACTCAGGAAGAAAGTACTGGCCGCAGATTACCTCCAGGTTGACGAGACCACGCTTCCGGTTATAAACCATGAGAGGCATAAAGCCGCAAAAGAATACATCTGGATAGTCCGAGCGGCTGTGCCGCGTCTGCTCTTCTTCCATTACGACAACGGATCGCGTTCACAAAAAGTTGCGGTCAGGCTTTTGAAAAACTTCAAAGGATATCTCCAAAGTGACGGCCATCCTATTTATGACGCCTTTGAGGATAGAGAGGACGTGTGCCTGTGTGGCTGTCTCGCACATATCCGCAGGCATATAGAGCTGTGCAAGGAAGAAAATCCGGAATATGCCATGCAGGGACTCAAATTTATCCAGGATATGTATAATGTGGAATACATGGCGGATAAACAGGAACTCCCGTATGAAAAACGTGCTGAATTACGTCAACGTCTATCCGAGCCGATACTTGACAGCTTTGAACTTTGGCTTAAAAACACATACCCTAAAGTTCTAAAACGAAGTCTTATAGGGAAAGCCATAGCCTATGCCTACTCCCTGCTGCCAAGAATGAAACCGTATCTCCATGACGGAAGAATCTTTATAGACAACAACCGCTGTGAGAATGCCCTGAGGCCACTGGTCATATCAAGAAAGAACATGCTGTTCTGCGGAAATCACGAAGCTGCTGAGAATACGGCTATAATCTGCTCCTTGCTTGGCTCATGTAAGGAACGTGGTGTCAACCCCAGAGAGTGGCTGAATGATGTGATCAGTAAACTCCCCTATTATCTGGCACCCAAATCAGACAGAGACCTGAAGGAACTGCTACCGGATGTATGGAGAAAATAATCGGGACAGTTCCGGGAAAATGCAGGAAAAAACGGGAAAAAGCGAGATTGACACTCAATAACAACCCTGAGATAAGTTGGCATATGAAAAAATCGAGACGCACTTACAATGGAGTGCACCTCAATAAAAAATCGAATACACAAGATGTAGTTGAGCAGTCGCTTACAAATTATGGATACTGCCCAATATACGTAAGAAATGGACCATGCCACTGGCCAATTGGGCTACCATCTCGCAACAACTGGCTATAAAGTTTGGAAACCGGTTTAAATTATTGTAATTTTACGCTCGTCGGGACGGGTGGTCCCGCCCCTTGGCGCGGGCCGTTCCCCGACCGATGAGTTTTCTAGAGATAAATAATGCGTGACACAGTTTATTTTACACTACCTGATTCCGTATCTGCGACACTTCTCCCCACACAGGTTTCCATGTTTCATCGAAAGTTGAAGCCCCGGCTTCCACAAGTGTAAAACCATTCATCAAGCCCGGGTCACCCACCAATTCCAAGCCCAGTTTCGATGGATTAACCACGGCTTTCTCTTTGTAAAACAACTGATAGACCGGCTCTCCCAAAGCATTTACGGTAAACTTAAGACGGAGATTTCCATCAGGCGAAGTGATACCTTCGGCCATCGCCACCTTTCCTACTACCACGAAAAGCAGAAAGCAAATCCACTTCACAGATGCATAATGCATGTTCTTCATATTTTTTTATTAATGGTTTCTAAATCTATCATTACTGTTTAGGAGTCAACTTCAGCAACACGACACCGTGTGCAGGAATATCAAACTGCATCTTATCCTTGGTACTTCCGATGTCCTTATGTTTCCATAAGTCGCGTACTTTGTATTCTTTCTCCCAGAAGCGGACATCTGCAAAAGAGAGGTTTTCTTTCTGCAAAACGGTTTCCACATTCCAGGGTTGTTCATCGCGGTTAAAGAAACATACTGCGGCTTCACCATTGGACAACTGCTTCACCCAAATTTCATGCTCACCCACTTTCATGTATCGTCCACCTTGTTTGCCAAGCTTGTCCTGATTCACTGCAATCACTTCTTTATTTGTCAAAATTCCAAGTGTCTCCTTGTCCATTTTACGAATATCATTACCCGCGAGCAAAGGGGCAGCAAGCATACACCACATCGTGAAATGAGAGCGATTCTCTTCCATCGTCAGCACACCATTACCCACCTGAAGCATGTCCGGGTCGTTCCAATGTCCCGGTCCGGCGTATTTGTGCAAGTCGGCATTCTTGTCAATGATTTCTACGACACCGCATCCTCCCCAATAATTAATACCTTTAAAAGCATTGATAATGTCACCGGTAGTCCTCCAAAGATGTCCGATGCCTTTTGCCCATGTCCAAGGCTGGCTGTTTCCCCACTCGCAAATAGAGAATACGATAGGACGCCCGGAAGCCTTCAGGGCATCACTCATTGTTTTGTAGGCAGCTTGAGGATTCTGGCCTTCATCAAAACACCAGTCATACTTCAAATAATCCACTCCCCATTCCGCATAAGTGCGTGCATCCTGAAACTGATAGCCACGGCTTCCCGGTCGTCCGGCACAAGTCAGCGTTCCCGCACATGAATAAATACCGAATTTAAGTCCTTTGGAGTGTATGTAATCTGCCAAAGCCTTGATGCCGGAAGGAAAATTCTTTTCATCAACCAGAATGTTTCCTTCATTATCCCGGCCTACCTGCCAACAATCATCTATATTGAGATACTCATATCCTGCATCCTTCATGCCGGTAGACACCATCAAGTCTGCAATCTCACGAATCTGTTTTTCATTAATGTTACAACTGAAGCAATTCCAACTATTCCACCCCATAGGAGGAGTCAAAGCCAAAGAATCGGTACTGTTTGCACGGGCAGAAATGACAGTGCAAACTACAAATAATAAACATAAAAATCTTTTTTTCATAATACAATTGTTTTTCAAGGAATAATTAAATATTTCAAGTTTCGCAAGTTACCTTTGCGCTTTCAAAACAATCTCAACGCTCTTCCTCCGAGAGAGAGCATTAAGATACAACAGTTCATCAACAATCTGAAAAATTTGAGAAACTTCAGTTATTATAAAACACAAAATCAATGGTTCCTTAAATATCAGATTATCGGTCTTATAAAACCACTATCGCAATGATGCTATATCAATCACCAACCGGCTATCATCCGTGATGTGTGTAGTAGTAAACTTTACTTTATCATCCAGCCTTACCTTAATCTCTACTGTAGCATTGCCAAGGATAGTACCTGCCTTGTTGTCCAGTAGAATTTCAAAGTTCAGTGTCGACTTGTTCGTCACTTTCACCAGAGCCTGATTGCCTTTCACCTCCTTCACTTCATAAGAGAGGCACGCCTTGACCAGAGATAGCAGGTTCTTCTCAGAGCCTATCAGTATATCCCCGAACTTCACTACCGAACGCCCGGCAAGGAGAGCTTCTTTCACTCCTTCCTGAGAACGTTCTTTGGCAAATACAATCGTCATCGGTCCACTTTGTTTGTCCGTACGATACGTTTGCTTATAAACGCCATGTATATCGGTATTTCCCATATATGTCAGGCCGTATTCCTTACAGTAATTAAAAGCTTTCGGATAGTACTCAAAGCCGTTCACCACCTCTATTCCATGTATTTTTTTTTGCTTAATCAAATCTTTATGGACATTATATAAAGTGCTTGTGTCGTTAGGCCACCCCGGATGATTCCACATAATGAAGGCCCCTTGCTCCAAAGCGTTGTCAACAGCTCTCAGAGGATCTTCCACGTCCAGTGCATTGGCATCCGTCAAGAAGAGAGCATTGATGTGCCCTATCGGCTTGGAACGGGTTATCTCGGCTCCCTGAATTACTATCAGATTGGAAGCTTTCTCTACAGTCTTTGCCCTTTTGTAAGATTCGTTATGGTCGGCCTTGATATAGTCTTTATTGGGGCGATATTCTATATGGTCGGTAATGGCTATCACATCCAGCCCGCGAATAGCAGCTTCCCACACCCGATTTTCAGGTTTTATATCTCCATCGGAGAAGATGGTGTGGGTATGAAAATCACACTTCAGAGTTTTATATCCTTCCACATCGGGGATATAAATATATTCGCCCGAATAAGGCTGCTGTGCTTCCGGTACCTTCACTACTTCCAGGCCCTGCAACTGTGCAGAGCCCCGAAGTGTGAAAGCCGATAAAAAAACCAAAGATAAAATTAACTTTTTCATTCGTCTCTCTATTTTATAGTTTGCTATTTTGCAGGAGTAATCTTCACGAAGGTGACACCGTGATAGGGAACTTCCGTCCGGAAGATGCCGTTCACCTCTCCCAAGTCTTTCTGTCGCCACAAGTCACGAACCATTGCTTTTCCTTCAATGCCAAGCTGTTTCAAATCAAAATCAAAAGCATACTCTCTCATCTGCATAGCTTCAGCATCCTCCTGATCCCAAAGAATGAAATAAGGGTCTACATGGAAGAAGCCCACCGCATAAGAACCGTCGTACAGTTTTTTACTCCATACTTGGCCGTTCTCTACCATCATCTTCTTGGCGGGAGCCACCATGGGGTCTTGGCTGACTGCTATCACTTCGTTGTTGGTCAGCAGATTCAGCGTAAAATCGTCCATATTTGCCATGTCGCAACCTATGAGTAAAGGAGAAGAAAGAAGGCACCACAAAGAAATATGAGAGTACTGTTCGTCTGCCGTAAGATATGAATCGTGCACTCTGCTTCCCCAGCCTTGACCAAGCTTGCCAACAACCAGCATGTCGGGGTCATTGTTTCTGCCCGGAGCCGTAGCATCCGCACAAACATCCTGGAAAGTACCTATAGCTGTCACAACATTCCATTCGTCCGTGATGTCGCGAGTAGTGCGCCATTGGTTTCCTCCTGCTTCCGGTGCCCAGTTCCACACATTGGGAGCGCCATAACCCACACAGTAAACAATGTCACGGTTCACCTTATCCAATGCCTTGCGCATCACGATATAGGGTTCCTGAATAGTCTTCTCTTCCGAATCTTTTTCTATCTCCAAATATCCGCAATAGTCATATTTCAAATAATCCACTCCCCAGCGTTCCCATGTCTTGGCATCAATTTCTTCGTGCTGGTAGCTGCCCACATGTCCGCCACAAGTGATATGTCCCGGTGAGGAATAAATACCGAACTTCAAGCCCAATCCATGAATATAGTCTGTCAATGCCTTGAAATCGGGGAATTTATCGTTTGAAAGTATCTCGCCCTGCTTGGTACGCGCCGCAGCTTCCCAACCATCATCTATATTCACGTATTCCCATCCGTAGGCATGCAGTTTTTCGTTCATCATGCGGGCTGCGTCACGCACTTTCTCGTCGTTCACAGAAAGCCCCCAACAGTTCCAACTGTTCCATCCCATAGAAGGAGTCAAGGCTATGGCATCCCCTATTTTAACAGTTACCTCTTTCTGGGCCGTACCTTTGTCATTGGTGGCTTTGAGCGTTACCTTATACTCTCCCTCTACTGTGGCTTTACCCGTAATGCGACCGGTAACAGCATCCAATTTCACACCAGCCGGAAAGCTTTTATATAAAAAAATATTTGCCGGATTATTAGGCGGCGGGATGCTGTTTATGCCAAACTGGAGCTATGCGCTGCCGAGCGGCGGACAGGTAGTGACCAATAACGGCACTATTACTGCCGGGGGCAAGGTGATGGATATAACCGGCAGCGGCAATGTGGCGATCGATTGGAACAGTTTTAATATCGCGGCTGATGAAATTGTGAATTTTAAAAATATGCAGGCTGTTTTGAATTATGTCAGCGGCGGCAGTAAAAGTGAGATTTTCGGCAAGCTCAACGGCGCCGGGGTGAATGTGTTTTTGGTCAATCCCAAATGGGATACTGTTCGGTAAAACGGCACAGGTCAACGTAGGGCAGCTGACGGCATCGACCCGCAGTCTTGAAAAAGCAGCTTTAAACAGCTTTAACGGCAGTTTGTCACCGCTTGATGCCGGCGGTGCGGCCAATGTCAAAGCGGATATCATCAATCTTGGCAAGCTGAAGGCGGGTAAACTGGTCTTAGAAGGGAATAACCTTTCGATCATCGGCGCTGACAGCCTGGAAGTAGCTGATAAAAGTAAAATCACGCTGCGGGCCGGGGAAAATATCAATATCGGCTACGAGGTGACCGACAAAACAACGATCGACGTAGGCGATGGCAAGAGGAATACGCATCAGGTCAGCGATTACGGTAAAGGCGGCGGTGATAAAGCCAGCGACGTTCTGAGCACAGCTTCAGTTACCGATCTGAAAGGCAGCGCCAAAAGTATCAACGACGCTATGCTGGTGCATGATGTGTATGAACTGCAGGCCATCGACAGAAATACCGGGACTATAAATGGCAGCAGTTATGTGGTGGGCAATTACATGCTGACCGGCGATATCGATGCAGGTGATACTAAAAACTGGAACAGCGGCCGGGGCTTTGACCCGATAGGACGGCTGAACCGCACAGGAAATGGTGTAACAGGCAGTTTCAGCGGCGCTTTTGACGATATGGGTCACAGTATCCAAAATCTGTATATCAGGCAGATCGGAAACCAATATGATGGTTATATCGGCTTGTTTGAAGGCATTGGCAAAGGCGGCAGTGTCGGCAATGTAAATATGGCTGGCGGACATATTGAAGGAATGTCGAATTTCGGCAGTATTGCCGGACTGAACTGGGGCACGATTTATAATATTGTCAATTCTGCCGAACTGGTATGCAGCAGCGGCGGTGTCGGCGGTATCGTTGGTACTAACGGCGGCGTGATCCGTAATGCCGTCAATAACGGCACACTGAAAATAGATGGCAGAAGCGGCGGTATTACCGGCTATAACGGCGATACTGTCTGGGGCAATACCGGCATTTTGCTCGATGTCAAAAATAACGGCGATATTACTTCTGAAAGTATGGGAGGTATTGGCGGGATAACAGGTATCAATAGTTCCGGCAGTTCGATCACAGGGGCCGAAAATACAGGTCTGGTCGAATTAAAGTATGGCGGCGGCAGTGAAGTTGGCGGTATCAGCGGTGACAACGACGGTCTGATCGAAAATGTTAAAAACAGCGGAAATATTAAAGGGCATATATATAGCACTAATGTTATGGGTGTCAGCTGCGTTGGCGGTATCGTAGGTGAAAATAATGCCGGCGGTGTTGTGAAAAATGCGGAGAACAGCGGTACGGTAATTGGTGATAATACCGTCGGCGGCGTTGCCGGAAGCAACGAGGGGGTGCTTGAAGACACTCAGAATCTTGCTGCGGGTGCAGTCACAGCGGACGGAATGTCTGTAGGCGGAGTGACCGGCTATAATACAGGTTCGATCAAAGACAGCTTTAACAATGCGTCCATAACTGGCGGAACGATATATGCCGGCGGTGTTGCCGGGTCTAACGAAGGCGGCAGTATCAGCGGCTGTTATAATAGCGGGTCGGTCACGGCGCAAAACCTTATTGGCGGTATAACCGGTCGTAATAACAGCGGGTCCGTCATTACCGGCTCATATAATACGGCCACTGTTACAGGCACAGCAGCTGACAGTAAAGGTTTTTCTCAGGTGGGCGGTATCAGCGGTTCCAATAAAGGTACTGTCAATGGCGAAAGTTATAATACTGGTGATGTTGAGGCAGGCGGTTATGGCGTAGGCGGTATCATTGGCTATAATTATGGGGAAAGCATCGTAGAACATGTGTATAATAAAGGCAATGTAACGGGCGGAAGTCAGTATGTAGGCGGTATTGCCGGCAGCTCACAGGGAGAATTGAATAATGTTTTTAACACAGGTGCTGTAGCATCTGGTGTATCAGGGGCAAAATATATAGGCGGTATTGCCGGCTATAGCGTCAGTGTTATCAGTAATGCGTATAATACGGGGAATGTTGGCAGTGTTCGTGCTCAATATGTAGGTGGGATAGCAGGTTATAGTAAAACTGGTACTATTGAAAATTGTTGGAATAGCGGTGAAATAGCTGCGTCTCATTATTTGGGAGGAATTGCCGGATATAATAACAGTGATATCAGAAATTGCTATAACGAAGGTGCGATAATCGGGATGGGCAGCAGCCAGTATATTGCCGGTATCGCAGGTAATAGCAAAAGTGGAATGATAACGAATGTCTATAATTTGGGAGAAGTGACCGGTTATTCGCAGAATTACGGTGTCATCATTGGCACTGGTGACAGTGTGATAAGTAATAGCTACTATAAAACTGATAGCGGTTATAAAAAATATGGCGACGATTCGGAATATGAAAGTATCGAAGCCTTTAATGCGGCCTTCCTGGCAGGGATGACAGATAGCGATAAAGCCCTGTGGCTGACCTATGGCGACCGTATGACGCCGCTGCTTAAAGGCTTGCTGAAGCCGCTGGATATCAACGTCGGCGATATTGAAACAGAATATACAGGCAGCGACTACACCGGCCTGGTACAGGCGCTTGCCGATAAGCTGGCAGAGCAGGGGATCATTATCGACGTTACCAAATTACTGGCTGACGGGAAAACAGAGATCGGCGAATATGATTTGAAAGATCTGCTGTTTTTCAACGCAGGACGGTTATGCGCTAAATGTCACCGGGAAGCTTGTCATTAGGAAAAAAGCCCGGAACCGGAGCCTCCGGCAGATAATTACGTCTCGTCCTCCGACAGTAAATATACGGGGACCCTGACGAATATTAAGGCTGAAAAAAATGCAGCAGGAAGAATACCGTAATCTTGATAAACGCCGCCGCAATACGATCGAACAGGCGTCGGTATCAGTTGAAGGCGACGGTATCAAGCTGGAATAGGCTGCCGCGGAAAAGAATATGAACAATCAAACAGCAGCATCAAGAGCAAACCCCGCTGGCCGGCGGGGTTTTACTTTTGTAAAAGAATAGTGAAATTTGCCTGTTAGGTAAGTTTTTTGGTATAATATAACGATACGAAGGGAGGTAAAAGCCTATGCCAATCGAATATATTTTACTGGGCGTCGGGATCGTGCTTTTGGGAATCGAAGCAGTGGTGCCGGGGTTTGGCCTTTTTTGGCGTTACGGGTCTGATCTCGCTGCTGGCAGGCTCATATTATCTGCTGGGCGGCGGCGCTGAGGCCGCGTATATTTTGCTTGGTGTTGTACTGGCACTGGGCGCAGTAGTTGCCCTGCTGTTTGTTTATCTGCCCGCCGAAAGCAAGTGGAATCCCTTTGTTTTATGGGAGAAACAAGAGAACCGCCACGGTTATACAGGTGCCGAGGATCACTCGCAGTATCTTGGTAAACGTGGAGAGGTCGTAGCACCGCTGCGCCCTGCGGGAACTGTCATCATCGACGGCGAACGTGTCGACGTGGTGAGCTTTGGCGATTATATCATGCCGGGCGCATTGGTAGAGATCGTGAAAGTGGAAGGCAATAAACTGTTTGTTCAGGAAGTAAAAACTAACTAGTAAAGGAAGTGTTGTGATGTTTGATTTTTTGTTTAACGGCGGGTTCATGTTTATCCTGATCATTGCCGGTATCGCCGTATTTTTGAATTTTGTGCCGCTGGCGCTGTGGATCTCGGCTATTGCTGCCGGCGTCAACGTTGGTATTTTCAATTTAGTGGGTATGCGGTTCCGCCGCGTGCCGGCTTCCCAGATCGTGCTGCCGCTTATCAAAGCCAATAAGGCAGGTCTGGACGTCAATGTCAATCAGCTGGAAGCGCATTATCTGGCCGGCGGCAACGTTGACCGTGTCATCGATGCGCTGATCGCTGCTCACAGAGCTCAGATCCCGCTGTCTTTTGAGCGTTCCTGCGCTATTGACCTTGCCGGACGTAATGTGCTGGAAGCAGTGCAGATGAGCGTTAACCCCGAAGTAATTGAAACGCCGGTAGTTTCGGCAGTTGCTAAAGACGGCATCGAACTGAAGGTCAAAGCCCGCGTTACCGTACGCGCCAATATTGACCGTCTGGTCGGCGGCGCCGGTGAAGCGACTATCATCGCCCGTGTCGGCGAAGGTATCGTTACTAACGTTGGTTCTGCAGTTAAACACAGCGATGTACTGGAAAACCCTGATTTCATTTCGCGTACCGTTTTGGCTAAAGGCCTTGACGCAGGTACTGCTTTTGAGATCCTGTCTATTGATATTGCCGATGTCGACGTAGGCCGTAACATTGGCGCCGCTTTGATGACTGACCAGGCCGAAGCCGATAAACGGATCGCCCAGGCCCGCGCCGAAGAACGCCGCGCAATGGCAGTTGCTAAAGAACAGGAAATGAAAGCCTATACCCAGGAAATGCAGGCGAAGGTCGTCGAAGCCCAGGCCAAGGTACCGACTGCGTTGGCAGATGCTTTGGAAAACGGCCGTTTAGGCGTGATGGATTACTACCGCATGAACAATATCAATGCTGATACTGATATGCGGAAAATGATTGCCGGTTCCAGCCCTGAAAACAGCGGCGAAAAAGGCAGTAACCAGAAATAAGCCGACTTATGAGCCGGTTATTGTATTGAGATGAGGCGAATGTATGGACAATTTGATGCTGTTTTATCCGCTCATCGTACTGTTGTTTTTTATCTTTTTCGATGTCCGCAACCGCAAGAAGCGTCCTGCGCCGCCGCCGCAGCAGCCTGCTGATTGGCAGACGCAGCTGCCGGAGGAAAGGCAGGGGCGCGGCTATGAAGGTGAGGACGAAGAAGCTGTACCGTGGTATGTGGAGTTTCCAGAAGACCGGGCGCCCAAAAAGCAGCCTGAGGCGGAAAATACCTGTCAGGAACCTGCACCGGCAGCAGAAGCTGCTGTTCCGGAACCCTTGTATAAACGTTTTGAGCCGCAGAAGCCCCAACCTGCCTTTAAAGGCTTTCGCAGCCGCGGGACAGTAGCTGAAGATGTACGCTATGGCTTTGTGATGGCGCAGATATTGGACAAACCTCGGTCGCTGAAACCGTACGATGATAGTTTTTGATAATTGGGCAAGATTATTTTTCTAACGAAAGAAGTGTTGTTAGTTAATGAATAAAAAACTTGCTGCTGTACTGCTGGCTGGAGCGCTGCTTTTTGGGGCCGCTCCGCTGCAGGCACAGGAAAGTTCTTCAATCGATGCCGTTACTGCCGGCGTAGCCGATACAGGCAGGGCTGACAAAGAGGCAGAGAAAAAAATAACTGCTTCGACAGTGCCTTATTCGGTGGCGGTGCTGCCGTATATCGACCAGTCGGGCATGGATGAAAAGGGCCGTAAGGTAGCGGCTAATTCTATCAAAGACGCGCTGAAAGAGAAATATCCGCCTGCTAAAAAAGGCGGCGTGAATACCGTTGCCAGTGCCAAAGCTGTTGCTAAGGCGATGCAGAACCATCCGTTTGAAAACGCTGACGCGCCGGTATTGGCAGAGCTTGTTGCCGTTGGTAAAGAGCTGGGCGTCGACCGTGTGATCTACATGGAGATGGAGCCGCCGCGCAACAAGGAAACCGGCTTTATGGTTATCGTCGGCAGTCAGACTTATAGTTCAGTCATTACCATGAAGCTGAAATGTGTGGATGTAAAAACTGAGAAATATCTGTTCAACAGGATCGTGGAGGAAGTTGGGTCATCGTCGGCCGTAGCTTTTTGGAAGATCGGCGGCGCGAGCCAGAGCAGGGCAGTAAAGAAAGGTGTTGCTGCCTGCATGACTGAATTTTTAACTGCTTTTGACTGATAATCTATAGAGAACAAGGTGATATTGGTGTTAGAAAAAATCGATTTAAAACAAAGCCTGAAAAAAGATGCCTATAATGAAAAAATGAGTTATTTTGAAACCAGGCTGGGAGAACTGCAGCGTGCTTGCCGCGCTGCTGGTATTCCTGTAATAATTTTGTTTGAAGGCTGGCGTGGGTCACAGCGCAGCGTCATCATCAACCATATGATGCAGCAGATGGATGCCCGCGGGTTCAGAGTTTATTCGGCTTCCAAAATGGCGGATGAAGAACCGGATCAACCTTTTTTTGAGCCTTTCTGGCGGCAGCTGCCGGCAAAAGGCAATATGGCTGTGTATTACCGCAGCTGGTACTATCTGAAAAATGAATATACCTTTGACCGCGATGCGGATCAAGTTAAAAGAATAAATACGAGCTACAGGCATATCAATGCTTTTGAAAAGCAACTGACTGATGATAATTATGTGCTGCTGAAATTTTTTGTACACGTTTCCGAAAAACAGCTGAAGGCTAATGTGCAGAAGGCTGAAAAAACCTATGGTAAAGGCTGGAACAAGGTCAGCGAAAGCGATGATGATTTTGTAGATTATCAGCGGTATCTGGAAAAT
>ENA-OQDT01000110-OQDT01000110.1-human-gut-metagenome-genome-assembly--contig:-NODE-110-length-48058-cov-5.489120_pt1 | contig 48058 bp, 48 predicted proteins | sample MGYA00242786_ERZ504617 | MGnify/ENA primary metagenome ERZ504617 (study PRJEB26092, sample SAMD00036337) | human gut metagenome | host: Homo sapiens | study: EMG produced TPA metagenomics assembly of...
AGACACCTTATGCTACTATGCTCTATATCTTCTTGTATTGTATTAATTTATTGCAGTTGCCATTTATATATATACCGTTTTTATCGGATGAAAAAATAAGGCTAAAAATGAAGAATTGATTACTCAATTAAAACTTAGCTTCTTTACTGACGTGTCTCACGAATTAAGAACTCCATTAACATTGATTACCGGACCTTTGGAATATATACTCAGAGACGAGAGCCTTTCTGGGAAGGTGAGAGATACTTTGAAGATTATTAAAAAGAATAGTGACCGTATGCAGAGGTTGGTAGGGCAGATTTTGGATTTTAATAAAATCCAGAATAGCAAGATGAAACTGAGAGTTCAGTATGTGGATATTATCAGTTTCACGAAAGAGATAATCAACTATTTTACAGCTTTATCTCAAGAGCGGCATATTAGTCTGAATTTTAACACTCAATTGTCTAAAGTAAATCTTTGGGTGGACAAGGATAAATTAGAGAAAATTAATTTTTAATTTGCTGTCTAATGCCTTCAAATACACTCCTGATGGCAAGAACATTTGGGTTAGTATGAAAGATGATGGGAATGCAGTCCTTCTTCAAGTTCAAGATGAAGGAGTAGGGATAAAGAGAGAAAAGCAGAAAGTGATTTTCAATCGTTACGAGAATGTGGTTCCGGATAGCATTTACGCTCCTTTAAGTTCTGGTATCGGACTTTCAGTAGCTAAAGAACTTGTGGAAATGCATTATGGTAGTATAAATGTGGAAAGTGAGTTCGGAAAAGGGAGCCTATTTACTGTAAGGCTATTAAAAGGTAAAAAACATTATCCGTCTGACACGGAATATATATTATCAGATTGGAACGAAGATACAAATTTAGATTTCAATTCTCAAAACGAACTACAAGAATTGAATGAAGCGGAGAAGCCGCTCATGCTTATTGTTGAAGACAATTATGAATTAAGAGTATTTATCAAACAAATATTTCAGGAAGCATATCGGTCTGTTGAGGCTGATAATGGAGAGGTTGGATTAAAAAAGGCTTTCTCTGATCTACCTGATATAATAATTACTGATATCATGATGCCTGTAAAAAGTGGCCTACAGATGTTGCAGGAACTAAGGAACGATGAACGAACTTCGCATATTCCTGCCATAGTATTGACTGCTAAGACGGATATGGATAGCATTCTGACCGGTATCCATACAGGAGCTGATGATTACATTACGAAGCCATTTAGTATTAATTATTTGCAAGCTAAAGTAGAGAATATTCTAACTCGGCGTAAAATGTTACAAGCATATTATTGTAAGGTAGGGTATGAAGAGGGGAGTGAAAATAAAGAAAAAGATAAATCGGTTCAATTGTCGGCTAAAGATGCCGCTTTTCTTAATAAGTTAGCTGGAATTATGGAAGAGCAACTTAGTAATCCGGAATTGAATGTAGATCAATTGGTCAGTTATTTCAGTCTGAGTCGGACCAATTTCTTTCATAAGCTGAAGTCTTTAACTGGTATGGCTCCTATAATGTATATAAAAGAAATGCGTATGAGGAAAGCTGCTGAACTGATTAAGGAAAACCAATATACAATGTCGGAAATAGCTTATATGGTAGGTTTTAGTGATCCTCATTATTTTAGTAAAAGTTTTAAATCTTATTGGGGAATGACTTCTACAGAATATGCAAAAATCAGGTTGGACAATGAAGATAAATGATGGTAAAGTTATATTTTATCATTATATCGGGTGAGCCCATTGTTCACCCGATATAATAGGGGGCATCTTATTTTTTCACCTTATTTCCATTGATATACACTTCATTTAACACTACATCTTTGGCTCCGGTAATTAAATTTCCCTTTTTCTCTACATTATTGAAACGGCTGTTTGTTACATGGATGTCTTCAATATTAACACGGTCATCATATCCGGTAATCAAGACTCCGTACTTACTTTTTTCACTGGTAACATTATCCAGATATACATGGCGTACTACAGGTGGGAAACTTCTGTCACATTTTTCACGGTTTTCATATTGCAGGTTGATTTTCAAAACGGCTTCGCGACATTCACCTACTTCTACATTACGCACATAAATATTTTCAATGACACCACCACGGCAGTTGTTGGTTTTGATGCGGATGACACGTTCTAGGTTCGGGCTGTCCATTTTGCAGTTTTCAACAAACAGGTTCTTATATCCTCCCGAAATCTCACTGCCTACAACTACACCACCGTGTCCGTCTTTCATTTCGCAATTGCGTACAATGATATTTTCACTTGGTACATTCCATTTCCGTCCGTCGGCATTCCGTCCGCTTTTAATGGCAATGCAGTCGTCTCCAGTATCGAATATACAGTTTTCAATTAATACGTTCTTACTTGATTCCGGATCGCAGCCATCGCTATTGGGACCGTGACTGGAAACTTTAACCCCACGCACTGTCAGACTTTCACAAAATAAAGGATGGATAACCCAAAACGGAGAATTTTTCAATGTTACATTTTCTATTAAAATAGTGTTGCAACGATATAGATTGATAAGTTGGGGACGTAAACCGTCTTCAAAAGTCATTTGGCGCTTATCTATCGGGGCAAATGTTTCGGCGTACATCAGTAATTTGTCTCTGCCGCCATTTTTTTGAGCTGTCATACCTTCCTTCCAGCCATAGTGTGGAGCACCACACATACTCCACCAGTTATCATTACTGGCCTGTCCGTCTATAATACCTTTACCGGTAATGCCTATGTTGCTTTCACCATAAGCATAAATTAATGGATGCAAATTGTAACAGTCTACTCCTTCCCAGCGAGTGAGTACGGTTGGAGTATATAGATATTTCTCTGAAGAAAATTTTAGATAGGCACCTTCTTCCAAATGCAGATTTACATTACTTTTCAGTGTGATAGGACCTGTTAGAAATTCTCCGGGTGGAACTAATACAGTTCCTCCACCTGTCTGGCTGCATGTGAGGATAGCTAGATTGATTGCTTCATGGCAGAGTATTTCACCATTATTTCCTTCTTTGGCACCGAAATCTTTAATGTTGTACACACGATCGGGAAAAGAAGTCTTTTTGATTTGTTTTTCTATTTGCTCACTTTCTTTCCAAATCTCTTGTGGTATTTGTGCATGAGCAAGTCCAAAATATGCACATATACAAAGTACACTAACTAACTTTTTTACCATATCTTTGATGTTTAATAATTAATAATTTCATAGTTACCAAAAATATCTACGATGCAATATTAAAGCATATAATTAGAAAATAAGTGGATTAATTGCCCATTATTGTGTAAATTCTAATAATAGAGGAATAACTGCTGCTACATTTTTATATTATTTGTATATTCGTACCTTAATAATCTGATATTATGAAATACATCACTTGTATATATTGATATCTGTTGGGGAATTCTTGTCGTGATAGGAGGTAGTATTTCTACTACCAAAGATAGTCTTCTGAATATTATAAGATATACAAGCGCAGGATTCCATTAATTCTTCTAGTCTGAAAAAAATAATTTAGTGAACTACCTGTAAAAGTATGGAGTAGATCAATTGAACTATGAAAATTACCGTTTGGAAACTAAGAACAGGAGTTTTTTAGTAATTAGACTTTTTATGGTACTTGTATTGGTGAAATTACCAAAAGGGGAAATGTTTATCTCCACCAATGAATTGCATTTGTCGCTAGTGATAGAGAGCCTGTTTGATAATACTAATAAATTTACAGATTCTGGATCTGTAACTCTTAAGATAAAGTTGGATAAGGCACAAAGTAAGTTACGAATTGAAGTAACCGATACCGGCTGTGGCATTCCTCCCGAAGAACGGGAGGAAATATTTCTGTGTTTGTCTGTATAACTTAGTGTGTGCCTTCTTCAATGTCACGCTTTCGTTTCAATGCTTCCAGGAAATAATAGTCTGCATAATTTAAAGGTACATCTATTTCTGTGCCATGAGGAATACTGCCCACTGAATGCATTAATAAAAAGTTACCATTTTTTCCAAGAGATGCCAGATAGTTTGGTGAGGCTAGAGAGGCCATAATACTGTCTGCATAGTTCTTATAACTGTTTGCATCAGGCACATCCATTGTACTAATTTCATAAAGTGCAGAAGCTATACAAGAAGCACTTGAAGCGTCTCGTGGTTCATTGGGAATATTGGGAGCATCCATATCCCAATAAGGAATCAAGTCTTTGGGAAGCCGGGGATGTGTTTTCATAAATTGGAAAGTCTTCAATGCCTGATTCAGATACTTTTTATCATGAGTTTCCCGGTAACACACAGTGTAACCATAAATCGCCCATGCTTGTCCACGACTCCAAGTCGATTCGTCTGCATATCCTTGGGCTGTTTGTCTATGCCGTACCATGCCGTCTGCCAAACTATAATCTATTACATGATAACAACTTCCGTTTGTACGGAAATGCTCTTTCAAAGTGCGGTCTGCATGGTTCACTGCTATATGATAAAAGGTGGAATCACCAGATAATTTAGTTGCTTCAAATAGTAACTCTAAATTCATCATATTATCTATTATGACCGGACATTCCCAACCGCGTTCCGATTGCCAGCCGCGGGTCACATCCCATGATTGGATAATTCCCGGCTTTTCACGGAAACGAGTAGCTAATGAACGTGCAGCTTCTATCATGACTTCTTTGTATTTGGGTACTTTAGTTGTTCGCCATCCATTGCCGAAACTACAATTTATCATGAAACCTACATCATGGTGCCAAGTCAGATTTTTTGGCTTCTTCTATGGCCGAAGTGTATTTATCAGCTAATGATAAGAGAGTAGTGTCGCCACTTAACTCATATAGATACCACACTGACCCAGGGGAAAAAAACCACTTCGCCAGTCGGCGTAGTCACAATAATAAATGGTACTGTCAGTTTTCAATGTAACGGGGTTTATAAATTTCTCTGATTTTTCTATAATTTGTATTTCATTCCCGATTTGTGCACGTGCAAATGCTACAATTTTTTTCTATAAAGGAATCTGTTCTGGCGGATTGTTTATTTTTCTCTGTGCAAGATCCCCATAAAGTAGAGCAAGCGAGTATTGTAATATAGAGGACTTTCTTCATAGTACTTATTTTTTTATAATTTGCTACGAAGATAATGATAAATTTGTTGAAGAGAAACTTTAAGGTATTCTTTTACTTTGAAAACAGATTGATTCTGCTTCCAAAGTAAAAGAATATTGATCATAGAAATACAATAATCATTTCAGTTATTATTCTTCTTTTTGTAACTGAACTTTTATAGTATTGCTGTATCACTTAATAGTTGATATACCCCACTTATAATTCCTAAAACGAATATGCCGGCTACACATACCAACAGACTGATGCGCATCGGAGTTGCTGTACGAAAATTGCCGATAGGGTCTTCATTAGGTGTGATGAACATGGCTTTTACAATCAATAAGTAATAATACAATGAAATGATTGTATTGACCAATGCGATAAATACAATAAGATAATATCCGCTATGGAATGCTGCCATGAATACAAAGAACTTACTGAAGAATCCGGCAAATGGCGGGATACCTGCCAATGAGAAAAGAGCAAGTGTCATGACCATAGTTAGTTTAGGGTTGGTCTTATAAAGTCCGTTATAATCTTCGCGCTCTATTTTACCGTGGGTATGTTGCTCAATGGTATTGATGACACCGAATACGGCGAGATTGGCGGCAATGTATACTACTATATAATATACTAGGGATGCCATGCCCTGCGGAGTTCCAGCCAGTACAGCCAACATTATGTAACCGGCTTGTGAAATACTACTGAAGGCCATAAAGCGTTTCAGGTTGTTTTGGCGGATGGCGAACAGATTGGCTATAGTGATGGTGGCTACAATGATAATACATAGTATTTCACTCCATTGTTCAGTCATTGGTCCGAATACTTTCATTAAAATAATCATTAAAGCAAAAGCAGCTGCACCTTTTGAAATAACGGATAGGTAGGCGCTTACTGTAGTCGGTGCACCTTGATAAGTATCTGCTGTCCACAGATGAAAAGGTACCAAGCTTAACTTGAAGGCCAATCCGGAGAAGAAAAATACTAGTGCAAGAACTTGTAATGGAGTTCCTGTCAATCCGGCAGGGATATCTTCAAAATATAAAGTACCTGCTGTCCCATAAATCATAGAAATACCATAGAGGAAAATACCGCTGGAGAATAAAGCCGAAAGAATGAATTTAGCTCCGGCTTCGGCACTATGTCCTTTATATTTATCGAAAGCTACGAGACAAGCCATAGGAACGGTTGCCAATTCCAATCCAAGGAAGAATAGCAGGAAGTGCCCTGCGCTTACCATGAAATACATACCCAGCAAGGTACTGAGGGTAAGGATGTAGAATTCGCCTTGTTTATGACGGGTGTCTTCACGTTTTAGCCAAGTGTCTGCTTGCAGAAACACCAGTATGGTACCTATGGTCAGGATGCTTTTCAGAACAGACGCCATAGGGGTTGAGTGATACATGCCGCCAAATAAAGTCACCTCTTCCGGCCATAGGTTTGCTAAGAGTTGAATGGTCAGCAGGATACATGCCATGGGGCGTAACCAGTGACGTTGTGGAGCCGGTAAAATAAATCTAACAGAAACATCAGAATAAAAACGGCTGTCAGACTCAGTTCGGCATGCATATGGAGTATTGCAGTTATGTCCATCATTGCTATTTTTTTAATTTTAATTCTCAAATTTTAATTTAATAATTGACTTATGATTGGTTCTACACTGTTACTGATCAGATCGCTTATCCAGAATGGAGCCATTCCTAAACCTGCTACACAGGCGATGAGGCAGATAACGGCTACTCGTTCATCCCAGGTTGCGTCTGTGAGTTTCAGATGTTCGGGATTCAAAACTTTACCATAAAGAATTTTACCTACTACACGCAGGATATAGACTGCGGTAATGACGATACTTGTTGTTGCCACTAGGGTACATACGCGATGGAATGTATCATCATTTTGGAAAGAACCTACAAAGACCGTCATTTCAGCAACAAAACCACTTAGTCCCGGAAGTCCCAAATTAGCAAGACCAGCAATAACATAACCTACAGCCAGGAAAGGCATAATCTTCATCAAACCTCCCATTAATCGGACATCACGAGTGTGGGTACGTCCGTATATCATACCAATAAGGGCGAAGAACAAAGCGGTCATTAATCCGTGACTCAACATTTGGAGAATAGCACCCGTACAACTGGTGCGTGTCATCATCAGCAGGGCAAAGAGCACTAATCCGCAGTGGGATACGGAGGAATAGGCATTGATATATTTTAAGTCGGTTTGTACCACAGCACTGAATGCACCGTAAACTACAGAAATAGTGGTCAATATCAGGAATACATCTCCCCACATGGCTGCACCTTCAGGCATCAGGTACATAGCAACACGGAAGCATCCGTAACCTCCTAGTTTCATCAATACTCCAGCGTGAAGCATAGAAACAGCAGTCGGTGCAGAAGCATGACCATCGGGACTCCATGTATGGAAAGGGAACAAAGCTCCTAAGACTCCGAACCCCAAGAAGATAAGCGGGAAGAAGATGCGTTGCATTTCATGAGGTATATGCAGTTTGGCGATTTCCAGCAAGTTCATAGTTTCACCGCCTGCACCATAAAAAAATACCGAGAATTCCGATCAGTAGAAATGCAGAACCACCCATTAACATTAATGTAAGTTTCATGGCGGCGTATTCTTTACGTCCGCTTCCCCATACACCGATGAGCAGATACATTGGAATTAAGGCTACTTCATAAAACATGAACATGGTGAACAGGTCTGTTGAAACGAAGAATCCGAATACCCCTACACTCAATAGAGTGAACCACATGAAATATTCTTTTGTCAATGGTTGTAACTTCCACGATGCAAAAGTACCGGTGAATACAATAATGGAACTAAGCAGCAACATTGCTACTGATATACCGTCTACTCCTACTGAGTAGCATATATGGAGCGGTGCATACCAAACTGTGCTGGCTGTGAACAGCATCTCTCCTGTAGCACCGGCTTGGCGTAGTTCGATATAATCAATGGTGAGGTAAACGGATAATGCCAATAATATGGAAGATCCGACAACCATCACTCCGCGAACTTGATTGACGCTGCGCGAAGCCCAAAGGCTCGCGAGCATCAACAAGGGAACTATAATGAAAAAACTTAGTATGTTCATCTTTTTAAATTAAAAAATTAAAAAATGGCCATGCGGCGGATTTTTTATTATTCATTAAATTAATAGTATCAGCGTCAATATCAATGCACCTGCAAGGAACCAAATACTGTACTGCTGTACGTTTCCACTTTGCATGTCGCGTATTTCATCGGCGGTAGCATGAGTACTCCACGCAGTGAAGTTAAAGAATTGATCGATAACGTGCCGGTCCCACCAGGCTATCGGAGTACTGATGCACCGGAAGATGATTTTCTTGGTTACGAACAACCATATCTCATCCATATAGAAACGGTGGTAAGCTGCTGTGTGCAAACGTGGGAATGTGCGCGCCAGATAGTTGGCTACGGGTTGTCTCTTACCTGCATACATCCATGTAGCTAAAGTGATGGATGCTATAGCAATAATGATACTTGTAGCAGCTATCTGCATATCCAGATGAATGGTATAGGCTTCTCCGTTACTACTGATCAGATTGCCGAAGGGTATGAATCCGGCAATACAGGTGATAGCGGCTAAAAACATCAGCGGGAATGTCATGGTACGTGGAGCCTCATGCGGAGTATGTGCATCAGGTCCGGATTCGTGGGAGTGTCCTTTCCATTCTCCATTCCAGAAATACAATAATAAAGGCGGAACATATAAAATGCTGTCATGGCGGCAATGCCTGTCATTATCCATCCCATAACAGGACTGAATTGGAAGCAGGCAGTCAGAATTTCGTCTTTAGAGAAAAAACCTGAGAATGGCCAAATACCCGAGATAGCCAGACAAGCAATCAGGAATGTCCAGTGGGTGACGGGCATGAATTTATGAAGTCCTCCCATGGCGCTCATCTCGTTACTGTGTACGGCATGAATGATACATCCGGCTCCTAAGAACAGCAATGCCTTGAACATGGCATGTGTGAACAGGTGGAACATGGATGCCATGTAGCCTAGTCCTCCTTCATGAGGGTTCATGGAAGTACAAACGCCTAATGCAACAATCATAAATCCAATTTGAGATATAGTGGAGAAGGCGAGCACACGTTTGATATCGCTTTGTGCACACGCCACACTAGCGGCGTAGAATGCAGTGAACGCACCGATATAAGCTATCCAGTGCAGCACTTCGGGCGCATATCCTACAAACAACGGGAACATACGGGCTACCAGATATACACCGGCTACTACCATGGTAGCAGCATGGATTAATGCACTGACAGGAGTAGGACCTTCCATAGCATCCGGTAACCAGATGTGCAATGGAAACATCGCACTTTTACCGGCACCACCGATAAACATTAGCCCCAAGGCCAATGGTATCATACTTCCGGCAACTGCAAGTACCTGAAGTTGGGGGGTGAACGAGAATGTTTCGGCATAATAGCCGTAAATCAAGATACCGATCAGAAAGCCTAAATCAGCGAAACGGGTAACAATAAATGCTTTTTTACTGGCAGCAATCGCTTCTTTCTTGGTGTAATAAAAGCCGATAAGTAGATAAGAAGAAACACCTACCAGTTCCCAAAAGACATACATCTGGAAAATATTAGTTGCTACTACGAGCCCCAGCATGGACATGGTAAACAGGCTAAGAAATGCGTAGTAACGTTGAAAGCCTTTTTCACCTTTCATATATCCGAATGAATAGATATGTACCATCAGACTGACGGTGGAAATAACGACTAGCATCATAACTGAAATAGGGTCAAGCATGATTCCCATGTCAATATGCAGGTTCGTTGTGAAAGGTAACCATTCAAAATTATAAGGTGTGAGAGTAGGATAGACGCCTTCTGCCGTACGCCCTCCTGCAAAATAATTGAAGGCAGTGAGGTAGGAAAGCAACGTCACCCCTGCCAGTGAAACGGTGCCGATGGTCCCTGCCAATCCGTTCTTCATACGCATACCTGCCAGCCCCAGTATCAGGAAACTGAGGAAAGGTAGGATAAGGATTAGTATTGTATGTTCCATAATTAGTTTTTCATTTCATTTAAGTTCTTCACTTGGATATTGCGTACATTGCGGTAGATATTGATAATGATAGCAATAGCTACTGCTGTTTCAGCCGCACTCACGCCGATAGCGAACAGGGCGAAAAAAAAGGCCTTCCAGTTCTTCGGGAAAGAGGTATCGGTTGAATACGGCGAAGTTGATGTCTACCGAATTCAGTATCAGTTCCACACTGATGAGCATGGCCAATAAATTGCGGCGGGTGAAGAAACCATAGATTCCCGCAAACATCATAAAGGTGGAAACCACCAGATAATATTCCATGTGTACCATAAGTTCTATCTTTTTCTAGCGATTAGGATTCCTCCTACGATGCAAGCGAGTAATAACACGCTGATTACTTCGAAAGGAAGGATATATTGATATTTTTCCATGCCCATCAGTGCATGACCGATCGTGCGTACATCCAGTTCACCATGAACAAAATGAGAGGGCAAGAATTCGTTCTTCAGCATGACGAACAGACAGATAGCCAGTCCTGCTATAGTAGAAATAGCTCCGGCCACCATCTTTCCATTTTTTAATCTCTCTGCTTTGTCTCCCTGTGAAGAGGTCAATAAGATACTAAATACATAAAGCACTGTTATACCACCGGCGTAAATCAGTAATTGTACAGCTCCCAAGAATGAGTAGTTGAGTTGGAAGTAAATACCTGCTGTACCAAATAAAACGAACAGCAGATAAGTTGCTGCACGCAAGATACGTGAGGTCGTGACTGCCAATACCGAACAGACAGCGATAAACAACGCCAGTACAATGAATACAATTAGTTGTAGTGTCATAATATCGTTTGTTTTTTATTTTTTGTTCAGAGTGAGAACTAGTTTTGCTGCGGTCGAATACAGCATTTTCGAATTCTGTATCGAACCGAATGGCATCGTGTGGACAAGCGTTCACACAAAGTTGACAGAACATACAGGCTCCCAGGTCGTACTCATACTTACTAATATTTCTTTTTCTTGCCTGTTTCTTCGTTGGTCACAGATTTCGCTGGTAATGGTGATTGTATCATTGGGGCAAGCCATCTGGCAAAGTCCGCAAGCAATACATTTGTTATTACCATTCTCATCAACCGGCATGATAAGCCGTCCTCGGAAACTGGGGCGATATTTTTAATGTGGCACGGTTTTCGGGATATTGTTCAGTGACTTTAGGAGTGAAGAACTCTCGTCCTGTCACTTTCATGCCGGTAAGTAATGTACCGATGCCATGAAGCAGCCCTTTTATATAGGAATGTTTTTCTTCTTTCATCAGAAATGTAATTTAAATACAACAATAATTACCATCAACAACAGGTTGCACAAACCTATTGGAACCAAGTACTTCCATTCCAGCGTTAGAATTTGGTCAATACGCAGACGGGGAAATGTCCATTTGATCCACATTAGTAACCATACTACAAAGAATGACTTGCCAAAGAACCAAATAAATCCGGGTATATAATCCATGATGGCATTGAATCCGTCTAGCCCAGGAATATGTAGCGGCATCCATCCTCCCAGGAAGATGGTTGTGGCTACTGCGGCGATGATAAACAAGTTTACAAATTCTGCCACATAGAACAGGCCGAAGTGCATACCGGAATATTCGGTATGATATCCCGCAGTCAGTTCACTTTCTGCTTCAGGCAAGTCAAACGGGCCGCGGTTGACTTCTGCATTTCCGGCTATCAGATAAATGATAAAAGCGATCAATGCAGGTATATGTCCTTTAAAAAGGAACCAGCCGTCAGCTTGGCGTTCTACAATTTCGCTTAGTTGCATGGTATCTGTTAAGATTACAATGGTAAGGATGCTTAATCCTACAGATAATTCATAACTAATCATTTGAGCGCCACTTCGCATGGCTCCGATTAATGAATATTTGTTATTGGAACTCCAACCTGCCAGCAAAATACCTACCACGCCGATACTGGATGCTGCCAATAAGAAGAAAATACCTACATTGAAATCAAGGACCTCCATGCCCTTGTTGATGGGTAGGCAACTGAAAGCCATGATAGAGGCGAGGATAACAATGTAAGGTGCCAAATTGTACAGGAACTTGTCAGCATGCCGGATGGTGATAATTTCCTTGATCAACATCTTGAATACATCGGCAAACACCTGTATGGTACCTTGGGGACCTACACGCATTGGCCCCAAGCGGCATTGGAAAGCGGCGCACACTTTACGTTCCATGAAAATCATAATGATAGCAATAACTGCATATGCCAACATGATACATACGCCAATTACTATACATTCTATGAGCACTGCCAGTTCTTCAGGCATAAATGACGTGAGCAGTGAGTGTACCCATTGGGTGACTATACTAAAATCGAACATAATTTAATAATGTGTCAATTTGCTAATTTGCCAATAGGCAAACTTGTAATTATTTAATTTGTTAATTCTCAGTCTGATAAATAGTGCATTCTCCAAATTGTATATTGAAGAATCGGCACATTATTATCGGTCAATATCCGGTACTACATAATCCACCGTTCCACCAATAGCAATTAAGTCGGCAATTTTTGCGTTGCGGCACATAGTTTCCATTGCTGATACTAAAGGCAAACCGGTAGCGCGGAATTTCATGCGGTAAGGAAATTTGTCTCCACGACTTTCCAGATAAACACCGAACTCTCCGCGAGAACCTTCCACTGCGGCATAATAATTCCCTTCGGGCACACGTATAATCGGTTTCATCTTTTCCTGATAGTTCCCTTCAGGAATATTGTCTATCAGTTGCTCAATGATATCCATACTTTCCAGTATTTCTTCCATACGGACCATATAACGTGCAAAGCAGTCACCTTCAGTGTGGACAATCTCTTTAAAATCTACCTTGCCATACATCGCATAGGGATGACGCTTGCGGACATCGCATGCCCAACCGCTGGCGCGTCCTGTACCTCCTGTCGCTCCGAAAGAGATGGCATCTTCCCGTGAAAGAACTCCCACACCTTTCAAACGTTCTTGGGCAATGACATTTCCGGTGAATACTTCATGGTATTCTTTTAGCATCGGACGCAGATAAGCAATGAATTCTTTTACTTTCTGTACAAAGTCCGGAGCGATATCAGCTTGTACTCCTCCAATGGTGTTATAATTCTGTATCAAACGTCCTCCGGTAGTTGCTTCGAAGATATCCAATATCTTCTCACGATCACGGAATCCATAGAAGAATGCGGTCAAGGCACCCATATCCATACAGAGACAGGAGAAGAAAAGCAAGTGAGAATCTATACGTTGCAATTCGTCCATAATGGTACGAATGTATTGTACCCGTTCGCTTACTTCTACGCCCATTGCCTGTTCAATGCACATACAGAGAGCATGGCGGTTTTGGTGCGCACCTAAATAATCCAAACGGTCGGTCAGGGCCAAGGTTTGGGGATAGGTAAGACTTTCGCACATTTTTTCGATACCTCGATGGATGTATCCGCAGTGCACATCCAGTTTTTTGATAATCTCACCTTCCAGTGAAACACGAAAACGAAGTACACCGTGGGTTGCCGGATGTTGAGGACCTATGTTAATGATATATTCGTCCTCATCAAAAATGGTTTCGCGTTTTTCTATTACACTGCCATCATGTTGTACTTCTATATATTGTGTCGTGTCTACAGGTTCCTCATTGGTCATACGGAGTGGGTTGAGGCTTTCATCGTAGTCCTTACGCAATGGATAGCCTACCCAGTCATCACGCAGGAACAAACGGCGCATATCAGGATGTCCTATAAAGCGGATACCATAATAGTCGTACACTTCGCGTTCATTGAATTCAGCACCTTTCCAAATATCACTTACACTAGGAAGTTCCGGCTTTTCTCGGTTGGTTGTGCGAGTGCTGACCACTATATTTTCTCTTGTATTCGTATCTTCCAGATGATAGACTACACCTAGTCCTTCTTCGCCCCAGTCCATTCCGGTAAGGCTGCGTAGAAAATCCATATGTTTACCCTGCCGCAATTTCAGCATTTCTTCATGTAGCTTTTCGGCAGGTATTTCTATTCTTTCACTCATGCTTGTTCGGGATTTTGTGGTTCATTTTCTTTGCGGTTCACTCCGCCGAAGAATTTTTCCAGTTTTACTTTACGTTGCAATTGTATCATGCCGTACAACAAGGCTTCAGGTCGGGGCGGACATCCGGGAATATATACGTCAACGGGAAGAATTTTGTCTACTCCGTTCAATACGTGATATGATTTTTTAAAAGGACCGCCGCTAATGGCGCATCCGCCTACTGCAATGACGTATTTAGGATCCGCCATCTGGTCATACAAACGTTTTAGTACCGGAGCCATCTTGTGTGTGATAGTTCCTGCTACCATGATCATATCTGCCTGGCGCGGACTGGCACGGGCTACTTCAAACCCGAAGCGGGCGAAATCATACCGGGCAGCACCCACTGCCATAAACTCGATTCCACAACAACTGGTTGCAAATGTAAGCGGCCACAACGAATTGCTGCGTCCCCAGTTGATAAGGTCATCCAAACAGCCCACCAATACTTTGGTACCGCCTTCATTGAGCTGCTTGACCATGTTTTCCAAATACTCATTGTCTTTGAAGTCTTCATAAGGAATAGACTTTATGGTTGGTTTCTTTACTTCCATTCCAACGCTCCTTTCTTCCAGGCATATGCCAGACCTAAAACTAATATAACTAAAAAGAAAAGGATGCTAAACAGACCGTACACTCCTAGGTTTTGTACCACTACAGCCCAAGGAAATAAAAATACTGTTTCCACATCGAACATCAGGAAGAGGATAGCAAATAGATAATAACCTACTTTGAATTGCATCCACGACCGTCCCCGCGTAGGAATACCACATTCGTAAGCTTCTCCCTTTTGTGAGTTGTATGAACGGGGAGAAATGGCACGGGCAATTCCCAATGCTACGGCAACTAATGCGATTGCCGTCAGGATAACGACAACTAATAATGTAAAATACATATCTAAACTTTTTTTGATTAGACAAACGAATAGAAAAATTTTCCTTATAAGACGTTTGTTATAAGGATTTCTACTCAGCAAAATGCTGAAAAAAGATTAAAAATTAAATGATGATCCGCCGGAGTGCATAGATATAATAATCTACTGCATCAGTGTAAAGCGAATGAAAAGTGTGGCAAACTATATGGTTTGTTTGTAGCTCCTGCTTTTTAAGTTCGTTCAATGCTGCTAAAATGCGGACTATACATTTGAACTTTGATGTGGAAGGGTTGTCAAGTGATATGGCTATTTGTGGCATATCTGCAAAATTGTTGGTAAACAGGAAGTCCACTGTTCTTTTGCAGGGGTCTTGTTGTTGCTGGTAACAAGAGGTCTGTGGGGGTAAATCTGTTGTCTCAACCGTATGATAATCCTGATCTACTGTTATCGTAAACAGTAGAAATAATAGGATATATACAATGTATCTCAACATATTATTCATCTTGTTACCCTTTAAATGAGGGTGCAAAGATAGCCAATATTTGAAGCTTCATTGAGATTTTTTGAATTATTTATGTATAAAAATGGTTATAGGACGTAAATGTCAATGCTTTTTCCAAAAACTCGGCATGAAGAGCAGAAGTACGGTAAATAATTCCAAACGCCCTATCAGCATCAATATTGCACTTATCCATTTTGCTGCATCCGGCAACCCGTTCCATGAATAGGAAGGGCCGCATTTTCCAATACCTGGTCCTACATTGCCCAAACTGGAAATGACTACGCTATAAGCTTCTTCAAACCCTACTCCAAACAGCATAAGAACCAGCCATCCAATAAAAATAATAGCCATATATAGAAAAATGAATGCAAGTACTGCTGACTTGGTTGTTGATGAAATAACTTGGCGGTTGATACGTACAGGAAGTATAGCATTGGGATGAATGATATGTTTGAATTCATTTTTAGAAACACGGCTCATAATGGCTATGCGTATACATTTATTCCTCCTGTGGTGGATCCGGCACAAGCTCCAAACAGCATGATGATGCACATTAATGTCCAAAGTACAGGTACCCAAGTCATATAATCTGCAGAAATGAATCCGGTAGTGGTTTGTAAGGAAACAACCTGAAATATGGCTTTACGGAAAGATTCTTCAATACCGAACGGACTGGTGAAAATAAGAGTGACGGTAGTGAAAAGGGTAAAAAATCCCACAGTTCCCAAATACCAGTGGAGTTCTGTATTTTGGAGTAAGCGTTTGAAATTTCCTTTTAGGAACAGTAGATATAGTAAGGTGAAATTGATACCTGCCAAAAACATGAATAGCGTAATTATATATTCTATGTAAGGAGAGTTGAAGGCGGCAATGCTATTTTGTTTGGTTGAATATCCTCCTGTGGCGGTAGTAGTCAGAGAATGACATACACTGTCGAAAAAGTTCATGCCTCCAGCAACCAGCAGGATAATCTCTGTAATGGTCAGCCCCAAATAGATAGTCCAAATCCATTTGGCCGTAACTCCAATACGCGGATGTACTTTATCATGGGTGGGACCGGTGGCTTCCGCTGCAAATAATTGTACACTGCCTACTCCGAAAATCGGTAATACGGCAATAGTAAAAAAGACAATTCCTAATCCTCCGATCCATTGTGTCATACTTCGCCAGAACAAAAGCCCGTGTGGCAATGACTCTATATTGTCCAAAATACTTGCTCCGGTGGTGGTGAATCCTGACATGGTTTCAAAAAAAGCATCCGTTATAGTGGGAATATATCCGCTTAGATAGAATGGAAGCATACCGAATAAAGAAAAAAACACCCAGGCAAGGGTTACAATAACGTATCCATCGCGGCGGCTGATTCTCTTTTCTGCATTTTTCCCTGCTAAAGCGGCTATGCTACCTGCTCCGGCTGTTATTGCGGCAGAATATAGGAAAGCTGAAATATCTGATTCATTATAATAGACAGCGAGAAACGAGCATAGAATAAGAAACCCCGCTTCGATGAAGAATAACGCCCCCATAATCCGGGCTATCATTTTTGCATTTATCATCAATTGAAGAATTTTTCTATTTTCTTAATCATCATACCTAGACAGAATACTACGACATGGTCGTTAGGTTGGATGACGGTATTACCTGTCACCAGTATCCCTTCACCGTTGCGAATCAGTCCGCCAATGGTGGCACCTTTGGGAAGGCCGGCATCTTTGACAGCGCATTTGGTTATACGTGAACCGTTTTTAACCGTAAATTCGGCTACATCAGCATTGGCAAAAGTCAGACATTTTACGTTGGAAACATCTGCATCCAGCATCATTTGATAGATATGGCTGGCGGCAATCATTTTTTTATTGATAACCGTACCGATATCCAGGCTTTCTGCCATGCTGATATAATCGATATTTTCTACTTCTGCCACAGTTTTGGTTACTCCCATACGTTTGGCGGCAAGACAAGCCAGAATGTTTGTTTCAGAATTGTCCGTCAGAGCGACAAATGCTTCCGTGTTTTTTAACCCTTCTTCCATGAGCAGATCCATATCCCGTCCATCTCCGTTGATAATCATTACTTTGTCATCTACCACTTCGGTCAGCCGGTTACATCTGTTGATGTCATTTTCAATAATCTTGACCTGCATGTAATCCGGTACATATTGTGTGGTGCGAACAGCTATGCGGCTGCCGCCCATAATCATCACATTGCGTACATCGGGATAATTTTCTTTTCCTGTAATCTTGCGGATATAGGGAATGTATTTCTTTGTTGTTGTGAAATAAACAATATCATGCAGTTTGATAACATCATCTCCCCGGGGGATGATTGTTTCATTTCCCCGTTTGATAGCTACAATGTGGAATGGAATATTACGTCCTCCCAGTTCATGAAGGGGAACGTTCAGAATTTCTGCCGTTTCGCGCATTTTGGTACCTATCAGGACCAATGCACCACCGCAAAATTCCCACCATTGGCGTATCCAGCTCATTTTGATGGCATCTACTATATCTTTGGCGGCCAGCATTTCCGGATAAATCAGTGAGTGTACTCCTAGTTGGGAAAAGAATTCTTTATGTTTAGGAAGTAAATATTCGTAATTGTCAATCCGGGCTACAGTCTTTTTTGCCCCCATATTGGTAGCCAACATACAGGCCGTCATATTGCGGCTTTCTTCCGGCATGACCCCGATAAATAAATCCGCGCCTGCCACTCCTGCATTCTTAAGGCCGGAAATGGAGGTGGGGGATGCATTGACAGTCATTAAATCGAAGTTGGAATCAAGTTTGCTCAACTTTTCTTCGTTTTCATCCATCAAAATGATGTCTTGCTTTTCATCCGATAATAATTTCGCCAGATGGGTGCCTACTGCTCCTGCTCCTGCAATAATGATTTTCATTGTTCGTCTCTCTTAGAATGATATCAAAACTTTGTAAATACCTTCTTCGTCCATGCCGCAAATATGATATAGTTCTTTTACTGAACCATGCTGGACAAATTGATCCGGTAGTCCGATACGTTTTATTTGCGGATTATACTCATTGTCTGCCATAAATTCCAGTATGGCACTGCCCATTCCACCTTTTAGCACACCGTCTTCAACAGTGACCACTTGCTTGAATCTCTTGCCTATTTCGTGTAACATACTTTCATCTAACGGCTTTAAGAAACGCAAATCATAGTGAGCAATGCTTTTTCCTGTTTCCTGTTCGGCATGTGTGATAGCCTTTTCTGCTTGAACGCCAATGGGCCCCAGCGTAATGACCGCTATGTCTTTTCCTTCTTTCAATTTTCTTCCTTTTCCTATCTCAATCTCTTGCATTGGACATTTCCAGTCTACCAATGAACCTCTTCCACGTGGATAACGGATGACAAAAGGACCTTTGTCAGGTAGCTGGGCGGTATACATCAAACAACGCAGTTCATGTTCGTTGTAAGGGGAGGCCACAATGAGATTGGGTATCGGTCTCATATAAGCCAGATCGAATGCTCCGTGATGAGTAGGACCGTCTTCTCCTACCAATCCAGCGCGGTCCAGGCACAATACTACATTGAGTTTTTGGATCGCTATATCGTGAATCACATTGTCATAGGCACGTTGCATGAAAGACGAATAGATATTGCAGAAAGGCAATAGACCATCTTTTGCCATTCCTCCTGAAAAGGTAACGGCATGTCCTTCGGCAATTCCCACATCAAAACCTCTTTCGGGCATGGCTTTCATTAATATGTTCATAGAGCACCCTGAGGGCATTGCGGGAGTGACTCCTACGATTTTATCATTTGTTTGGGCCAGTTCCAATAGGGTATTTCCAAAAACATCCTGAAACAAAGGGGGCATTCCTTTGGTATCGACAACGATACGCTCTCCGGTTTCCTTGTCGAATATGCCCGGAGCATGCCAGATGGTGGCAGCTTTTTCTGCCGGACCGAAACCTTTTCCTTTGGTGGTATGTATATGGAGCAGTTTAGGTCCTTGCATATCTTTAATCTCTTTTAATACACGTGCCAAATTGTTGACATCGTGTCCATCAATAGGTCCGAAATAACGGATATTCATGCCTTCAAATACGTTTTGCTGTTGTACCAGCATGGATTTCAGGCTGTTGTTAAATCGTATCAGGCTTTTCCGGCGTTCTTCGTTCAGGATACCCCATCGATGGAACATTTGTGATATTTTATAGCGTATCCGGTTGTATCCTTCAGACATTTGCAGGTTCAACAGATATTGTTTCATGCCTCCTACACTACGGTCTATAGCCATGTTGTTGTCATTCAGGATAATCAGAAGGTTATTAGGAGTTGCCGAGGCATTGTTCAGCCCTTCGAAAGCCAGCCCTCCACTCATGGAACCGTCACCAATTACAGCAACGACATGCCGGTTATTCTCTCCGTGCTTTTTGGCTGCTACAGCCATACCTAAAGCTGCGGAAATAGAATTTGACGCATGCCCGCAAGTAAATGTGTCATATTCACTTTCGGATGGAGAAGGAAAAGGACGTATGCCATTCAGTTTACGGTTGGTACAGAACGCATCCCGGCGTCCGGTTAAAATTTTATGCCCGTAAGCTTGATGCCCTACATCCCATACAATGCGGTCATAGGGTGTGTTGAATACATAATGTAAGGCGACGGTCAGTTCTATTACGCCCAAACTGGAACCGAAATGCCCCGGATTACATGAGAGCTCATCTATAATCTTTTGCCTTAGCTCTTTACACACTTCGGGCAGTTTGTCTGCGCTTAAATGGCGCAAATCATCCGGAGTATCTATGCTTTGCAGTAAGTTATATAAATTATCCTGTTCCATTCCTATGATATGATAAATATCGTGCAAAAATAGCATAAATATGTGTATTATGATTACATTTGCCCTTAAATTTTAAAAGCTTTCCTTATCGTATGAATTTCAGAACGCAAGTAGAATTACCTAAAATGGGAAACAGAAATCCGGCATTCGGACCGAATCATGCTATTTGGCTCTTGTTTTGCAGAAAACATCGGAAATTTGTTGTTGGCAAATAAGTTCCGTTGTGATGTAAATCCTTTTGGAATCCTCTATAATCCTTTATCCATAGTGGAAGCTCTTTGGCAAATTCTATCCCATCAAACATATACGGAGGAGGATTTGTTCTATGCCGGAGGCTGTTGGCACAGTTGGATGCATCATAGCGCTTTTTCAGCCTCTACGGCAGCATCTTGTTTGTCTTCTATAAATACGCGGCTGGAACAGGCTTCAGCCGGACTTCCTCAGCTTGATTGGCTGGTTATTACTTGGGGGACTGCATTTGCTTATTGGCTGAAGGAAAGGACCATGGTGGTAGGAAATTGCCACAAACAGCCCGACAGCCTTTTTACCCGACAACTTCTTACGGTAGAGGAAATTGTCACTGAATGGGAATGTGTGTTGGTGGAATTGAGAAAAGTAAATCCGTTCTTGAAGATACTTTTCACTGTCAGCCCCATACGGCATAGCAAAGATGGTATGCATGGTAATCAGATAAGTAAGTCCACTTTGCTTCTTGCGGTGGATGAATTATGCCGCCGCTGGTCTGATTGTTACTATTTCCCTTCTTATGAAATCATGATGGATGAACTTCGTGATTATCGTTTTTATGCAGATGACATGTTGCATCCTTCTCCTGTTGCTGTATCTTATTTATGGGAATGTTTTACAGAATGTTATTTTAGTAAAGAAACGGATAGAATAATGAAAGAGTGGGAGGATATCCGGAAGGCTTTAGCTCACAAACCGTTTAATGCCCAATCTGAAACATATCGCAAATTTTTAACTCAAATAGTGTTAAAGATAGAGCGACTTAAAGAAAAGTTCCCGTATTTTGACCTTCAAAAAGAATTAGAACAATGTCAAGCTCGATTGAAAATATAGAAAAAGTTCTGGGAGCAAAGCGGTTTGGGGACCGTAGTGCACAGATTGATTGGATTTTAACTGATAGCCGTTCATTGTGCTTTCCGGAAGAAACATTATTTTTTGCTTTAAAAACCAAACGGAATGACGGGCATAAATATCTTCCGGAATTGTATGAACGTGGAGTCCGTAATTTTGTAGTGGGCGAATTGCCGGCTGATATGAAATCTTTTCAAGATGCGAATTTCCTGCAGTTGGCCAATCCTCTGAAAGGATTACAGAAATTGGCGGAAAAGCATCGGGAGCAGTTTCAGATTCCGGTTATAGGAATTACAGGCAGCAATGGAAAAACCATTGTGAAGGAATGGTTGTATCAATTGCTGAGCCCGGACCGTGTGGTAACCCGTTCGCCACGTAGCTATAATTCACAGATAGGTGTGCCACTTTCGGTATGGTTGATGAATGAACGCACTGAGTTGGCTATTTTTGAAGCGGGTATTTCCGAAATGGGGGAAATGGAGGCGTTGCAGACTATCATTAAACCTACTGTAGGGATTTTGACTAATATTGGTGGTGCGCACCAAGAGAACTTTTTCTCTTTACAGGATAAATGTATGGAGAAGCTTACTTTGTTCAAAGACTGTGACGTCATCATTTATGATGGCGATAACGAACTGATCAGTTCGTGTGTGGCAAAATCTCTTTTTACCTCGCGTGAGATTGCTTGGTCGAAAAAGGACAATGAACGTCCGTTGTTTATTGAGTCTATTCAAAAAGGAGAACATGTTACCACTATTAAATACCGTTATCTGGGGATGCCGAATGAATTTAGTATTCCTTTTATAGATGACGCTTCTATTGAGAATTCGCTGCATTGTCTGGCTGTGGCTTTGTATATGATGGTTTCCCCTGAACAAATAACCGAGCGCATGGCGCGTTTGGAACAGATTGCTATGCGTCTGGAGGTAAAAGAGGGCAAGAATGGCTGTGTGTTGATCAATGATAGTTATAATTCGGATTTGGCTTCTTTGGATATTGCTCTTGACTTTATGTCGCGTCGTTCTGATGATAAAGGAAAAAAACGGACACTTATCCTCTCGGATATGCTTGAAACAGGACAGAGCAGCAAACTGCTTTATCGTCAGGTAGCCGAATTGGTACATAGCCGGGGAGTAGAGAAGATTATCGGGGTAGGAGAGGAAATTCGGACTGCTGCTGCCCGTTTTGAGATAGAAAAGTATTTTTTCCGTACTACAGAAGAACTGTTGGAGTCGGATTTGCTGGCTGGGCTGCGTAATGAGGTGATTTTGGTAAAAGGTTCGCGGGCTTTTCATTTTGACCGGATTTCAGATCGTTTGGAACTGAAAGTGCATGAAACCATTTTGGAGATCAATTTGAATGATTTGGTTGATAACTTGAATTATTATCGCAGCAAACTGAAACCGGAAACAAAAATGGTATGTATGGTGAAGGCTTCTGCATACGGTGCCGGTTCATACGAGATAGCTAAGACACTGCAAGATCATCGTGTGGATTACTTGGCGGTAGCTGTAGCTGATGAAGGTTCGGATCTGAGGAAAGCGGGAATTACCTGTTCCATTATGATTATGAATCCTGAGTTGACAGCATTCAAGACCATGTTTGATTATAAATTGGAACCCGAGGTTTACAGTTTCCATTTATTGAATGAACTGATTAAAGCTGCCGAAAAAGAAGGGGTAACGAATTTCCCCATTCATATTAAATTGGATACGGGAATGCACCGTTTGGGTTTTGCACCCGAAGAGATTCCGGAACTGATAGACCGTCTGAAGAAACAGACAGCTGTTATTCCACGTTCTGTATTCTCCCATTTGGTAGGCAGTGACGGGGCTCAGTTTGATTCGTTTACGCGCAGACAGATAGAAATGTTTGAAGCTGCTTCTGAATGTTTGCAGGAGGCTTTTCAGCATAAGATATTGCGTCATATCTGTAATACAGCCGGGATAGAACGTTATCCGGGTGCTCAGTTCGATATGGTGCGTTTGGGAATCGGTCTTTATGGAATTGATCCGTTTACCAATCAGATCATCCATAATGTAAGTACATTAAAAACCACTATTCTTCAGATTCATGAGGTTCCTAAGGAGGAAACAGTGGGGTATAGTCGTAAAGGACATTTGGAAAGGGATTCCCGCATTGCCGCTATTCCTATCGGCTATGCCGACGGGCTGAACCGACGTTTGGGAAATGGACATGCCTACTGTTTGGTGAATGGGCAGAAAGCGCCATACGTGGGTAATATCTGTATGGATGTATGCATGATTGATGTGACGGATATTGATTGTAAGGAAGGGGATAAAGCTATCATTTTTGGAGATGATTTACCGGTCACTGTCCTGTCAGAGATTCTGGAAACTATTCCATACGAGATCTTGACCAGTGTGTCTAATAGGGTAAAACGAGTTTATTACCAGAATTAACGAAAAAAAGAACGAAAGAAAAAGACTTGAAAAGGATGAACATACGTTACTTTTGCGTATCTTTAGGAAGTTACTAAAAATAGATAGCTATGAAACGTATATTCTTCCTTTTGTTATGTCTTTGTTTCTCGGTGTTGTCATTTGCCCAGAGAACGAATGAGACCAAGCAGTTGACCAAACAGGACTCTTTGCGTTTGCAGCAACTATTGAGCGGTCAAGTAGAAATTGTGATAGATGATGAAACACAGAAAGAGATTGACAGATTGTTCAATCCCGAAAAGTGGAAAATGAAATCAACTCCCTTCCCTAAAAAAAACATGAAGTTTGAAACGGAACTTCCTCGTTATTATATCTCTCAAATGGATACAATAGATGGTAGAGGGTATATCAGGTTATTGCCGTACGGACCGTTTGAAACTCCGGAAGAGGAACAAATTTATGTAGAGATTCCTATCAACAAAGAGTTGTTGGCAGGCTATGATCCTCGTTTGGAACCTGCGCCGGCAGGCAAATTTACTCCTAGCGCTTTGATGGTGGGGGCGGGTATCAGTGCTACGTTTGATGCCGATAAGCTGCTGGGAATCATTTTCAGTAAGAAAATGCGTGCAAAAGCCCGTAATGCCAAAGAGGCTGATGCCTGGAAGAGTTATTGAACTATTAAGTAAAGAAACGAATGCCGGATATATGTGGAATACACCGGGATCTTGTGAATTTCATGTTGAAAAAACAGGAGCCACGTTTGGATAGTGCCAGCCGTGGCTCGTGATTAGATATTGTTGAATTTGATTTATTCAACTGCTGATCTTATTTTATATTATTTATACTTACCTTTTTCCAAATGAAATTGTCAATCATTTCTTTGTCGCATTCCCCGTTTTTAGCTTTAATGTTCAGGTTTTCGAATGTAAAGTTAGTAAGTTGATATTGATCAGACTTTTCTACGCTGAAGAAATTATCGCATTTAAAATCAATGTTTCTCATTGTCACATGGTTTGAGTAAGAAACGGGAATGTCTTTTCTGTCTTTCAGGTCAAAGAATTGTGTCCAAGGCTTGATATACAGAAAATGGTCTGCATCTCCGGTGATATCCTCCACCAGAATATACTCATATTGTTGAGGAGTGTCCGGCCGCATTTTTAACCATAACAAACGATTGGCATTGGTGATGTGGATGCGTCGCAAGATAATATTGCGATTGTGGATGGATTCGCTTCCACAAGTGAGGGCGCCGTGGCAGAAGCCGTAGGTACAATCTTCGATGATGATGTTGGAATTTCCTCCATTGTTCGGGTCTTGGTCTGCCCAGGGACCTTTGCCGCCTTTTAAGGCTATGGCGTCATCATTGACAGACATATAGCAGTTCTTCACCAGTACATTGCTGCATACATCAATATCAATGGCATCCGTACTTGGAGCCTTTACCGGTTTCTCCGGTGAGAAAATATAGAGGTTCAGTAATTTTATGTGATTGCATTTATAAAGATGGGTAGTCCAAAAGGGAGAGTTGATGAGGCGTACTCCTGAGAGTTGGACGTTATTGCTATGGGAGATATGAACCAGCCGGGGACGTAATTCATCCATATTGGTACATTGGGGATTGACTTTTCGACGAAGCCAGAATGATTTCCAGTATCTTAATCCGTTACCGTCAATCGTGCCTTTTCCGGATAACGTAAAACCGTCCACTTTGTCGGCATTGACCAACGCCGCGAAATATTTCAAGCTTTGCCCTTCCATTCGGGTATCTATGATGGGGAAGTTGCTGATATCATCACTTCCCTTCAACACAGCTCCTTCCTCCAGATGCAGGTGTGTTTGGGGTTTGAAGAACAGCGCTCCGCTTAAATAGGTTCCTTTGGGAATGACGATAACTCCGCCACCATTTTGTGCGGCAGCATCAATGGCAGATTGGATTTTCTCTGTTTGTAACAGGGTGCTGTCATTGATGACACCGTAATCTGTCAGAATGTATTTCTTGCCTAATGTGTTTATATCTATTATCTTACTGTCCTTAAACCAATCGGATACAGGTGTGCCGTCCGGAAATTTTTCTTGTGCCAAAGACGGAAGGCATAGAAAGGCGGCACATACAAAAGTTATTAATTTCATGATTTTGCTATTAAATTAATCACTAACTACGATTCACTTGTTTATTGTCGGAAATCAAACATCAAATTCAGATGTAACCCTTCATCCCCCGATTTGATACGGATATTACCCGGCTGGCTGTTCGGCCCTTGTTGCTCGATGGGTTTAAAGGAGCAAATAGCCGGGATGTCCAGCAGGAAGGATATATCCCCTTCGGGGAATTTGGGCATGGTGTCTTTTACGCGTCCTTTCGGTTCTTCGGGAGTGAACACATGGAAGAAGATACCGTCATTCCGGGAATAAACGGTGAACGGTGTCGTGTCACTTTCCAAAGTGGCCCAATACATATTGGCATGATATCCTTTGAATTCCGGATAAACCAGATTCTCAAAACTTTCTCCGGTGATGGTATTGTTGTACTCTTTGTGCCATACTCCATAGTTCGTTCCCGGAATCCGGTTTTTCCAGACACGGTACGGGCCGCGGCCCATCCATTTCATGCCGGAGCAATTCTTTTCAGGATAAGAGAAAGTCAGACCGAGATTGAATACTTTGGAGTCCATGAAAGCATCATCGAATCCACCTCCGCCGGAAGCCCGATTCAGCAGAATGGCATCCATATAGAGTAATCCTTTGTCCGTAAGACGCCATACGATGGAGTCGGCGGCACCTTTGTATTTGGCACAGTAAACAGCCCCCTCGTTGCTGTTGCGGACATAACTCAATGTTGGCTCGTAGCGCATTTTCATGCCCACTGCCACAGGACCGTCTTTGAATGGAACTTCTGTTCCTCCTGATATGATACGGCTGATCATGCCGGTAGCCGGATCAAAAGTGACGGTTACACGGTCGCTTTTCAGTTCGATGGAGGTAGCGGTTTGAGTGGCGGTTGCCGGTTGTACCGCTTCCAGGGTCATCGGAGTCTGTGCCATTTTATGGTCAAAGTATTGTTTGGCCAGCCGGATAGGATAGGTCCAGTTACAGATACTTTTTCCCTCTTTGTCAAATGCCTCTAACTCCAGTACATCACCTTCCCGGAAAGAAGCAGGAAGAGTGAAGCGGGCTTTTCCGGTTTCACCCGGTGCGATGGCTGGCAGTTGTACATGGCCTTCTGCGATAACTTTACCGCTTTCCATGGCATTTTTCAAAGGTGTTTCGCAAGTACGTATTTTGTAAGTCATGCGACATTTGTCCAGGTTAGTATACGTATATTCATTAGTAACCAGGAAGCTGCCGTCAAAGTGGTCGGTAATCAGCAGGGGTTTTAACTGGATGGGCGACCATTGTGCGCGGATAGCATAGTAACTTCCTTCTTTTTCTCTACGCGGACCAACTACCCCGTCAGGAGCATTGGATTTATCAGAATCCAATATGCCTCCTTTATCAGAACGTTTGGGGGCTTCGTCACAGAATACCCAGATAAAGCCTCCGGCAAACATGGGGTTCGTGCACCAACGATCCCAAAAGTCACGCAGTCCGGCACCACCTCCCTGATCGTACATGGCATGCATGAATTCGGTAGGCATAAATACTTTATAGCCGTTGGTAAAACGTGCCACTCCGGTCAGATAAGTGGGATAATGGTGGGTGTCCAGATCATTGAAATCGGCCCAAGGGTGTACCATGTGGCGTTTCTGTAATTTATCGTATTTGGCGAATAAAGGATCCAGATTATAATTCCATCCTCCTTCGTTGCCATTACTCCAAATAATGATGGAAGGATGATTCACATCGCGTTCTATCATTTCTTTGACTAACTTAGGACCTACTTTTGAATCGTATCCGTTTTGCCATCCTGCCAGTTCGTCCATATAGACAATTCCTAATGAATCACACATATCCAGGAAATGTTCATCAGGCGGATAATGTGAACGGACCGCATTCATATTCATTTCTTTTACCAGCAAGGCATCCTGACGGCTCATAGCCGCACTGGTAGCACGACCTCCATCCACGGAAAAAGAATGGCGGTTGACACCTTTCACCACTAGTTTGGTTCCATTCAGATAAACTCCGTCTTGTGGAAAGAACTCAATGGTGCGGAAACCTATCCGCGTTTCACGGCTTTGCACCGTTTTCCCTTCGGGGTCTTTCAGTTCCAGTCTGGCTACGTACAGATTGGGGTCCTCTGTAGACCAAGGCTGGATATTCATCCAGTTTCCTTCCACCAACTGTTCCTTGTTCGAATCCTTAATCTGATGAGAAACGGTAGGTTTGTGTCCTTGAGTGTACATTTCTTTTCCATCCTTTAATGAACGGACGGAAACAGACAATTCATATCCTTTGGCATCCCCTTCCATTTCTATTGCCGCTTGCAATTTTCCATGCTGATCGGCGTTCAGAACAAAATGTCGCATGTGGACTGCCGGGACAACTTCCAGCCATACGGGTCTGTAAATACCACCATACAGCCACCAGTCGGCTTTACGTTCGGCTGCATTGATGGATTTGTTGGCTGATTCTTTGGCTATCTTTACTTCAAGCAGGTTCTTTTTGCCGGGCTTCAATAAATCGGTGATATCATAACTGAAGCGGTAGAATCCTCCCTGGTGCATTTCGCCTGCGGGTTTTCCATTGATGAAAACTTCCGTGTCGGTCATCACTCCGTCAAAGAATATTTTTATCCGCTCACCGGGAGTTGTTGCCGGAGATTCAAATTTATATCGGTAAATACCCGTTTCGTCGCTTGGCCTTTCACCTTTTATAGTATACCAACGACCGTAAGTATATTCTCCGAATCCTTGCAGTTCCCAGTTGCAGGGTACTTCGATCTTTTTCCATTTCCCACTGTTTTGTCCTCCCGAACAAAAGAACTCCCAAGTCTTGGTGTTGTCAATACCGGTTCCCGATAAATAGATACGTTCGGGGTGCGGAGCTTGTGCCTGCACGGTTGGTCCACTCCACAGGGGCAGCTATTGCTAAAGCCGCCAGTTTGGTCCATTTGTTTTCATAATACCATTGAATACTGTTTTCATGATACAAAAATAAGGCGGGATAACCCGCCTTACAATGGAAAATCATACATTATGATGAAAAATGATACAATTCTAGGGATTATAGTTGCGGAAGTGGGTGTGATAAGTGTGATTATTTAGGAGAAAGATTGGAACGCAAATGACGCGAATGACACAAATAAAGCCCCCTCACTACATAGAGGCAAAACCTACCGAAAGGTTAAATTTGTGTCATTTGCGTCATTTGCGTTCCAAATCAGACCGATATTTAGTTACTTTATTTCTATCCTCATGGGAGATTCCTTTTTATACTCAACCTTTTCCTGATTGGCATTGATGTTCTTGAAAACAATGTTTCCGGATCTTTCCCCTTCCACATTCACCATGATCTCTCCGGCGGGGAGTTTGAAATGTATATCCTCGAACAGGATGTCTTTTCCATCCAATATGTGAATGTCATTGTGCTGCGATTCTATCGTCAGCTTCCGCATCGTAAATCCGGCGGCATCATTCAGGGCACCGATTAATTTCTTGCATTTGATCTCTCCATTTTCCACCACTACCTGGTTGAAAGGTATTTCGGGAATACCATTGGCGGTAAAGAACTGGTCGGCTGATTCTACAATGAAATCTTTGATCAGGATATTCTTTACATCAGGCGTCAGCCGGTTTACTTTTCTTGCCGGATAGCGTGCGGCCAGTTCGCCCATATAATAAGCACTGCCCAACAAATCCCAGGTAAAGGCTTTTCCTACATTGATCATGCGCAGTTTCTCATAGTACGTGTTGTCACTGCCTCCTCCACGGTTGCGTCGTGTCTTGAAACGGATGCCGGTACGGGTTCCGTCGAATACACAATCGTGTACATACAGATTCTTGATCACTCCGGCTGTTTCACTACCACAAGTTATCCCGCCATGTCCATGCTGGGCCAGCGAGTAGCGGATAACTACATTTTCTGTAGGTTTGCCTACACGTAATCCGTCTTCTGCTCTACCGGCTTTCAGGGTAAAGCAATCATCACCACAGTTCAGCGTGCAGTATTCAATCAGTACATTTTTACAGGATTCTATGTCAATGCCGTCTCCGCTGGGCACCTTGGTGGAGTTGACGGTAATGCCTCTTATAATTACATTCTCGCAATAAATGGGTACCACATTCCACAAGGTACTTCGTTCCATCGTGATCCCTTCTATTAATACATTGGTACAGTTGATGGGAGAGATTGTTTTAGGACGATAGAAAGTCCTGCCTTCCATACCGTCATAGATACGTTGTTCTATAGGCATGTCCCACGGAACATCTTTTTCTACCACTGAAGCACCGTTAGGACGTTTTCTGATTTCAGCATCCATAGGTGGTCCGTAGATGGTTCCTTCTCCCGTAATGGCGATGTTGTTTTCCCCATTGGCGTAAATAAAGGCGGCCGGCCCCATTATTTCTACCCCTTCATGGCGTGTGAAAACCGCCGGCAGATAATCTTCCGCGCGACCGGCAAACTCTATTTCGGCTCCTTTGGCTAAATGTAGATTAACATTACTTTTCAGTACAATACGGGCCGATTTCCATTTTCCCTCAGGAATGACGACTGTTCCTCCTCCTTGTTTGCTGACTTCGGCAATCGTCCGGTTCACTAAATCTGTAATAGGGACATCTTCTGTCATTCCTTTGTCTTTCATATTGACGATGAAATCAGGGAAAACCGAATTCCTGTATTATACCGAAATCCATATGCCTTGTCAAGCGTAAAACAGTTGTATTTCCTGGCGATTTCGGACGTTATTTACCGTTTCTCTTTTTACCTGTTTTCCAGCTCATGATCCAGCAGCTTCTCAAGTTCTTCATAGCTGCTCACCAGATTGGAATCCCGCCTCAGTCCGGCACTGTGTCTCATCCCTGATGTGTACCATGCGATATGCTTACGCATCTCACGGATTCCCGTGAATTCACCTTTCAGTTCGATCTGCATTCTTGCATGGCGGAGGATCATTTCGCGGATCTCATCCCAGGATGGCCGCGGAAGCAGTTCTCCTGTTGTAAAATAATGGTTCATCTCACGGAAGATCCATGGATTTCCTCTCACGGCACGGCCGATCATTATGCCATCGCAGCCTGTTTCTTTTACCAGGGCTTCTGCTTTCTCTGGTGAATCCACATCACCGTTTCCAATGACAGGGATCGATACAGCTTCTTTGATCCTGTGGATCGTATCCCAGTCCGCCTCACCAGCATAGTACTGCTGTCTTGTCCTTCCATGGACTGCAACTGCTGCCGCACCGGAATCTTCGATGATCTTTGCAATCTCTACAGGATCAACAGGATATCCTTCAAATCCAATACGGATCTTCGCTGTGACCGGTTTCTTTACTGCGTGAGAAACTTTGGTCACGATCTCTCGGATCAGATCCGGGTTTTTGAGAAGTGCGGAACCTTCGCCATTATTGACTACCTTCGGAACAGGGCATCCCATGTTGATGTCCAGAATGTCAAACGGCTGCTCCTCAATGCTTTTTGCAACCTCTGCCATCAGATCCGGTTCGCTTCCAAAAATCTGCATGGAAACCGGATGCTCTGCCGGATCGATCTGCATGAGAGAAATTGTATTTTTGTTACGGAAAGAAATCGCCTTCGCGCTGACCATCTCGGTACACAGAAGTCCTGCACCCTGTTCTTTGCATAACAAACGGAATGGCAGGTCTGTCACGCCTGCCATCGGAGCCAGGATAAATGGATTCTGCATTTCAACCTGGCCAATTTTCCACTGCATCTTCATAATTTACTCCTCGTTATCCACATGTTCCACAGATTCTTCCATATCTTCTCCGAGGAAAAATACACGATAGTACATCTCAAGAGATTCCAGGAGCTCTCTCTTCTCTGACTGAAGCTGTTTGATCTTCAGGACACTTCCAATTTCGTCATATCTGAAATCAGAATCCGTCGCTTCTGTCTTGAACTGCAGATTTCCGTTCTCATCAAACTCCAGTGTCAGGATTCCGCCGACATCCTCTGTATATAATACACACATGACCTGCAGTTCCTGCTTGATCGTTTCCGGAAGGGATGCAAAATCCTGATTGAAATAATATTTCTGCTCATAGGCACTTGCGCCGCAGAGCACAACATTTTCCTGATACATAAAATATATAACTCCTTATAAATAAAATATCATACGTAACTGTAAAGTCCTCTTACGGAGACTTCTCCTGAGCATACCTTTCGGATCGCGCCGTCTGCGACTTTTACCAGAAGTTCGCCCTCTCTGTCGATTCCGATTGCGATTCCTTCATACGGGTTCAGCTTGTCCAGGATACGCACCGGCTGACTTCTGTTTGCCAGCATTGCATTATAGTCATCAAGCATAAGAGACAGATCACAGGTTTTTACAAACTTCTCGTAGTTCTTCTCGAATTTCTCCATGATCAGCCCGATCACACGGTTTCTGTCGTATTTCTTTCCAGTTTCCAGATAGAGAGAAGTTGCCTTGTCTTTGAGGTCGTCCTGGATCTCCTCCAGATTTACATTGATTCCGATACCAATGATCACCTCTCGGATCTTTCCGTTTTCGAGGCCCATTTCTGTCAGGATCCCGCAGATTTTTTTGCGGGAAACGACAACATCATTCGGCCATTTGATGGAAACTTCGACATCCAGTTCCTTTACTGCCTGCGCCACGCTCAGCCCCATGACAAGTGTCAGCATGGAGGCATACTGTGGCTCAAACTCAGGTCTCAGAAGGATAGACATCATAACAGAACTTCCTTCCGGGGCTGTCCAGCGTCGTCCGAGGCGGCCCTTGCCTGCTGACTGGAATTCGGTAACTGCCAGTGTTCCATGCTCAGCACCTTCTTTGGACATACGCTTGCACCATTCATTTGTAGAATCTGTTTCTTTCGCAAAATGGACGGTTTTGCCCGCCCATTTTGTGTGTATCTCATCTGAAATTGTTTCTTTTGAATATACAGTATTTATCATTTGTTCTCCGGCTCTCCAAGAGTAGCTACCATAACTGCTTTGATCGTATGCATACGGTTCTCAGCCTCGTCAAATACATGGGACTGCTCAGATTCAAATACTTCATCTGTAACTTCCATGTCTGTCAGGTTGAAACGCTCACCCATTTCCTTACCGATCTTTGTCTTAAGGTCATGGAATGCAGGCAGGCAGTGAAGGAAGATTGCTTTTTCTCCAGCGTTTTTCATGACGTCTTTTGTTACTTTGTATGGAGTCAGTTCTCTGATACGCTCTTCCCATACTTCGTCCGGCTCACCCATGGATACCCATACATCTGTGTAGATAACATCTGCATCCTTGGTTCCTGCTTCAACATCCTCTGTCAGAGTGATGCTTCCGCCGGAAGCCTCTGCGTATGTCTTGCAAAGATCTACAAGTTCCTGATTCGGGAAGTATTTCTTTGTTGTGCATGCAACGAAATGCATTCCCAGTTTGGAGCATGCGATCATCAGTGAGTTACCCATGTTGTAACGGGCATCTCCCATGTATACAAGACGACGGCCTTTGAGATCTCCGAAATGCTCACGGATTGTCAGCATATCCGCCAGCATCTGTGTCGGATGATATTCATTTGTCAGACCATTCCATACCGGAACTCCTGCGTATTTGGCAAGTTCTTCGACGATCTCCTGTCCGAAACCTCTGTATTCGATTCCTTCGTACATTCTTCCGAGAACTCTTGCTGTATCTGCAATGCTCTCTTTCTTGCCGATCTGAGAACCGGTCGGGTCCAGGTATGTACTGCCCATTCCAAGGTCATGAGCAGCTACTTCGAATGCACAACGTGTTCTGGTACTTGTTTTTTCGAAGATCAGGGCAATGTTTTTGCCTTTGTAATATTCATGAAGCTCTCCGGCTTTTTTCTTTGCTTTTAACTCAGCAGCCAGGTCGATCAGGTATGTGATCTCCTCCGGTGTAAAATCTTTGAGTGTCAGAAAATTACGTCCTTTTAAATTCATGATAATCTCTCCTCTTCCTCATAGTTTCTGTATTTAATTTTGTGATTTTGGTTCTTCTGTGATGATCTCCTTAAGGGAGGAAGCAAGCCCTGCCACCCCCTGGATTTCTGATGGGATGATGATCTTGGTCGCTTTGCCGTCGGCTGCTTTGGCGAATGCTTCAAGGCTCTTCAGTGTGAGAACTGCCTGGTCTGCACCAGCCTCACGGATCATTCGGATTCCCTCGGCATTTGCTTTCTGAACTTTAAGCACAGCTTCTGCCTGGCCTTCGGCTTCTTTGATCATTTTTTCCTTCTGTGCTTCTGCACGGAGGATCGCAGCCTGTTTCTCTGCTTCAGCATCCAGGATTGCAGATTCCTTGTGACCTTCTGCAACAAGAATCGTGGATTTCTTCTCACCTTCTGCACGAAGGATCGCTTCTCGTCGTTCACGCTCTGCTTTCATCTGTTTCTCCATGGCTTCCTGAATGGCAGCCGGTGGAATGATATTTTTGAGCTCTACACGGTTTACTTTGATTCCCCATGGGTCTGTCGCAACATCCAGAGAAGCACGCATCTTGGTATTGATCGTCTCACGGGATGTCAGTGTCTCGTCAAGTTCCATGTCACCGATGATATTTCGCAGTGTTGTCGCAGAAAGATTCTCGATCGCCATGATCGGATTTTCCACACCATAAGCGAATAACTTCGGATCTGTGATCTGGAAAAATACAACAGTATCGATCTGCATGGTTACGTTATCCTTGGTGATAACCGGCTGCGGTGGAAAATCTACTACCTGTTCCTTCAGATTGACACGTCTTGCAACACGGTCGATAAACGGTGTCTTAAAATGGATTCCTGTATTCCAGGTTTCCTTGTAAGCACCAAGACGCTCTACTACCATCGCATATGCCTGCGGCACGATCCGAACACAGGATGCAAGCACCCACAGAACGATCACGATAATAACAACTAAAAAAATAAGTCCGCCCATACTACAATTCCTCCTTACATTTTTTTACGATCAGTTTCACTCCTCGAACTGCTTCGATCTCTACTACTGATTCCTCCGGAATTTTCTCTCCATCGGATTCCGTTCTTGCCATCCATTCGATATCGTTGATACGAACCTGCCCTGTCTGGGACAAATTGTCGATTTTCTGAATGACGACGGCTTTCTTGCCGATCAGGCTATTCACATTTGTTCTGGGAATTCCCCGTTTCATATATCTGACAGCAAGCGGTCTGGTAAAAAACAATAATACCAGGGATACTGCCAGAAACAACAGCCACTGTGTGACAGCACCTGCGCCTGCCCCGGAAGCGATCGCTGCTGCCAGCGCACCTCCTGCAAACCAGACTGTTACCAGCCCCACCGTTGCTGCTTCTATGATCAGAAGAACTGCCAGAATCCCAAGCCACAACAAAAGATCCATAGGCCCTCCTTCCGGCTATAAAATAATACAGCCTTTTAGTTTCTGCGCTGCCTTGCCGCTTCGTACATAAGGATTCCCGCTGCCATAGCTGCGTTGAGTGATTCCACCTGTCCACACATTGGGATCCGGATCAGGCAGTCGGCCGCTTCTGCCGCCTGGTCGGTGAGACCCTTGCCTTCGTTTCCGATGAGAAATGCAGTTCCGCCTTTATAGTCTTCCCTGTCATAAGAATTTTTTCCCTGTAAATGTGCGGCAAAAAAACGGATTCCTCTGTCCTGAAGCTGCTGCTTTAATGATACCACATCTTCTACATATAAAAAAGGGATTCTGTACACAGAACCCATAGTTGCACGGATCACCTTAGGATTCGTGATATCCACACAGGTCTTTGTAAGAAAAACGCCGCTGACTCCTGCGCCTTCGCCGGTTCTTATGATTGTTCCGGCGTTGCCCGGATCCTGAAGATCTTCCAGCACCATGATCAGTGGATTTTTTTCCTTCAGAAGATCCTGCATCTGGTAGGATGGCTGTCTGAGAACTGTAAGGATTCCCTGCGGAGTCTGTGTATCACACATCTGCCGGAAAACGCCGTTCTCTACGGATTCCCAGGAAAATCTGCGGACTTTTTCTATGACTTCTTCGTCGTCGAGCATGGATTCTGCCACATAGATCTTGTCGATCAGATTCTCCGGTGCTTCCAGAAACATCTTTCTGCCTTCTGCGACAAAAAGTTTCTGTTCTCGTCTTGCCTTCGCCTTCTGATTTAATTTTATGATATTTTTGACCTGTGTATTCTGTGCACTGGTAATCATAATTTCTCCTTTAATCTGAAACGGAGACCGCCTGACGGTGGCCTCCGCTGTAAAATACACGTTATATTATTTCTTATTGTAATTATGAGAAAGAGAATTACATACCTCCCACATGTACGGAGATACGTCTTTCTGCATGGCAAGAGCTTCGTTGATGTCGAAGTCCATAAATTCACCATGACGATATCCTACAACTCGACAGGATTTGCCTGCAACCAGAAGGTCTACTGCAAGAGCTCCCATCATAGATGCATATACACGGTCTTTACATGTCGGGTTACCACCACGCTGCATGTGTCCAAGAATTGTAGCACGAGTCTCGATACCTGTTGCAGCCTCGATACGTCTTGCCATTGCCTCAGAATGTCCGATACCCTCAGCATTAACGATGATGTGATGTTTCTTTCCTGCTTTACGGCTTGCGATGATGTTGTTGATCAGTTTCTGCTCGTCGTAATCGTATTTCTCAGGGATCAGAACGTCCTCTGCACCGTTTGCGATACCGCACCACATAGCAAGGTATCCTGCATTACGTCCCATAACCTCGATGATACTGCATCTCTCATGAGAAGTAGAAGTATCACGAACTTTGTCGATTGCTTCCATAGCTGTGTTAACTGCTGTATCGAATCCGATTGTATACTCTGTACAAGCGATATCCAGGTCAATTGTACCAGGAACACCGATAGTGTTGATGCCAAGATTAGCCAGCTTCTGTGCACCTGCAAAAGAACCGTCTCCACCGATAACTACCAGTCCATCGATTCCATGTTTCTTACAGATCTCAGCACCTCTCTGCTGTCCTTCCGGTGTACGGAACTCTGCACATCTTGCTGTGTAAAGAATTGTACCGCCTCGTTCGATTGTATCAGATACGTCTCTGGCAGTCATATCAACGATTTCTTCATTCAGAAGGCCGTTGTATCCTTTATAAATACCTTTGACATTAAGTCCGCTGCTGAGACCTCTTCTTACAACTGCACGAATTGCAGCGTTCATTCCTGGAGCATCACCACCACTTGTGAGTACGCCGATGGTTTTTATCTGTTTCTCTGCCATGATTCTTTCCTCCATCTCCAGATTCCCATATAATAGGAAATCTTAGTTATCTGTTCTACACATATTCGTTGTATAGTGTAAAGCATTTTTAGAAGTTTTTCAATACTCTTTCCACAACTTTAACATTGGATTCCCCATATTTTTTCTTGAGTTCACTCAGAATTTCTTCGTTGATCCGGATGCAGAAGGCTGCCGGGAGGCGCTTCATTGCTTTGACGTCTTTCAGATAGATGACGACGGCTGAAGTTCCTGAGGCGGATTGCAGGAAACTCTGGAGTTCTGCTTCTGCCGCACTGTACTCTGCTTTATCCTTAAACTGTATCCAGATCTCTCTCGGAATATCCTCAAAAGAATGGACTTTTTCGAGGATCAGCTTACTTGGTCTGTCATCTTCTGCGTTGACGCGGCCCTGGATGAAGACTCTGGCATCGTCGGTGATCAGCGTCTGCCATTTCTCGTAATCCCGTGGAAAAACAACGACTTCCACGGTTCCTACAAGGTCTTCCACTGTCAGAAATGCCATGACCTTGTTATTTCTCGTATATTTAATCGTTCTCTCCGTGATCATTCCGCCTATGATAACCTTCTGACCATCATATACCTTCGGGATCCCGCTCTCTTCATCCGGCTGGAAATCAGTTGTTTTGGCAGAGATCATCTTGTCCATGATCCCACGATATCCTTCCAGCGGATGCCCGCTCAGGTAAATTCCAAGAACCTCTTTTTCAAAGGCAAGAACCATCTCTTTGTCATACTCTCCGACATTCGGCATCCGGATCTCGAAATCCTTCTTGTCTTCATCACTGACCAGATCAAAAAGACTCATCTGCCCCGCAAAAGAATTCTTCTTCTCCTGCGCGATACTGTCCACGATCTGACCATAAACATTCATCTTCTGGCGGCGGTTGCCTTCCAGACAGTCCAGTGCTCCGGCCTTGATAAAGTTCTCGATAGCTCTCTTATTGACAATTCCTGTCAGTCTCTCAATGAAATCCTTGAGCGAGCGGTACGTTCCGTTCTTTTCCCTCTCCTCTACGAGAGCATTGATGACCGGACGTCCCACACTCTTGATCGCAGAAAGTCCATAACGGATCGCACCATGGTCGACAGAAAATCCATAAATTCCACAATTCACATCCGGTGGCAGAATGCTGATCCCCATCTGACGGCAGACCTGGATATACTCAGCCACCTTGTTCGGCATTTCTATAACGGATGTCATGAGCGCAGCCATAAATTCCACCGGATAATAATATTTCAGAAAAGCAGTCTGATACGAAACCACAGCATACGCAGCGGCATGCGATTTATTGAACGCATACTTTGCAAAATCGATCATCTCATCGTAAATCTTGTTTGCAACCTGCTCAGAAATACCATTTGCAATACAGCCCGGAACGCCCTCTGCTTCATTTCCATAAACAAAGTTCTGGCGCTCTTTTTCCATTACTGCGGCTTTTTTCTTGGACATCGCACGGCGCACCAGGTCGCTTCGTCCAAGCGTGTAACCTGCCAGATTACGTACGATCTGCATAACCTGCTCCTGATATACGATACAGCCATATGTCGGCTTCAGGATCGGCTCCAGCTGCGGGCAGTCATACTGGATCGTATCCGGATGGTTCTTGCCACGGATATACTGCGGGATAAAATCCATCGGACCCGGACGGTACAGGGAAATTCCCGCGATCACATCCTCAAGACTCTGCGGCTTCAGTTCCTTCATGAAGTTTTTCATACCCGCACTTTCCAGCTGGAACACACCGTCAGAACGTCCCGTTCCCAATGAATCAAGTACTTTTTTGTCATTATAATCAATCTGCTGCATATCAAGATGAACACCAGTATCCTGCTCGATCAGATGCACTGCATTCTGGATAACCGTCAAAGTACGAAGTCCCAGGAAATCCATCTTGAGAAGTCCCAGTTCTTCCAGCGTTGTCATCGTAAACTGTGTAACGATCGAACCGTCCTGCGCCCTCGAAAGCGGCACATACTCTGAAACATCCTTCTGGCTGATAACAACACCTGCCGCATGCATGGAAGTATGACGCGGCAGTCCTTCCAGTCTCCTGGCAGTATCGATCAGGTCATGGATCTCCGGCTGGTCCTCATAAGTTTTTTTGAGCTCCGGATTCATCTTGAGAGCCTTGTCGATCGTGATATTCAGCTCCTGCGGGATCATCTTGGCGATCGTATCGACCTGTGCATACGGAAGGTCCATCACACGGCCTACATCACGGATAACACCCCGCGCCGCCAGCGTACCAAAAGTAACGATCTGAACCACGCAGTCATCGCCGTACTTACGGCGAACATAATCAATCACTTCCTGTCGTCTTTCGAAACAGAAATCCACGTCGATATCAGGCATGGAAACTCGTTCCGGATTCAGGAAACGCTCAAACAGAAGGTCATAACGGATCGGGTCAAGCTGTGTGATCCCAAGCGTATAAGCAACCAGGCTTCCTGCCGCAGAGCCACGTCCCGGTCCTACCATAATGTCATGATCTCGCGCATACCGAATAAAATCCCACACGATCAGGAAGTAATCCACGTAACCCATGTTTTTGATCGTGGAAAGCTCGTAATTCAGGCGTTCTTTCAGCTCTTCGGTCACTGGCTGGTAACGCTCTTCCAGCCCTTTGAAACAAAGTTCATTCAGATATTCCCAGGAAGTATATCCCTCCGGAACATCAAATTTTGGCAGTTTGGTGACACCAAACTCAATCTCTACATGACACCTCTCTGCAATCTTATGCGTATTCTCCAGAGCCTCTGTCGCATAAGGAAAAAGCCTTTCCATTTCCTCCGGAGATTTTACATAATACTGCCCGCCATCATATCGCATTCTGTTTTCATCGGACAGTTTCTTACCTGTCTGAAGGCACAGCAGTACATCGTGCGGCTGTGCATCCTCTGCCAGTGTATAATGAACGTCATTGGTCGCAACCAGTTCGATCCCTGTCTCACGGTGCATCTTGAGCAGCTGCTGATTTACATTCTGCTGCTCGGGAATTCCATGATCCTGCAGTTCCAGGAAAAAGTTTCCCTTTCCAAAAATATCCTGGTATCTCAGTGCAGCCGCTTTTGCATCCTCATACATCCCTCTGGTAAGAAATCTCGCCACTTCACCCGCAAGACAGGCACTCAGAGCGATCAGACCTTCATGATATTTTTCAAGAAGCTGCAGATCCACACGCGGTTTATAATAGAAACCTTCCACGAAACTTTTGGACACGATTTTCATCAGGTTCGCATAGCCCTGGTTATTTTCTGCAAGAAGAACAAGATGGTAATAACGATCATCTCCACTCCCGATCTCACGGTCAAAACGGGATCCCGGAGCCACATAAACCTCGCAGCCAAGGATCGGATTGATCCCTGCTGCCCGCGCCGCACGGTAAAAATCGATCACACCATACATAACTCCATGGTCTGTGATCGCAGCACTGTCCATACCAAGTTCCCTGACTCTGTTCACATACTCCTGGATCTTGTTGGAGCCATCCAGAAGGCTGTATTCTGTATGAACATGAAGATGTGTAAAATTCATATTTTTATCCTTTACTATGCCCAATTACTTAACAATGTAGATACGGCGGTCTTTGATCTCGATCTTGCCTTCTTTGAGCAGATGTCCTACCGCACGTTTAAATGCATTTTTGCTCAGACCGAACTCTCTGCGGATGACTTCCGGTGAAGCCTTGTCATCAAATGGAAGAACTCCTGCAAATTCTTCGATAATGCTGAACACACTTTCTGCATCTTCATTGATCTGAATATATGCTTCCTCACGATCGCTGACATCCATTTTTCCATCTTCTTTGACCTTGGTCACACGAAGGTCAAGGACAGTTCCCGGGCGGTATTTTCCTTTTGCCTCTCTTGCCGGGATCAGCGCAGAATATTTATTATCTACAGCAACAAAAACACCGAAGTTATCGCTGATCTGGTAAACTCTGCCCTTCACGCGGTCGCCCTCTTTGTAAGGTGTCTCTTGGGAAAGATACGGATAAACTTTCATTGTTGCACAAAGTCTGCTGCTCTTGTCCACATAAACAGCAACCAGGCATTCCTGTCCCTCAAAGATCCTTGTTGTCTGCTCATGATATGGAAGCAGAAGATCCTTCTCCAGCCCCCAGTCCAGAAATGCACCGATCTTTGTCACCTGTTTTACTCTGAGAAGTCCTGCTTCTCCAACTGTCAGGCGCGGCTCATTTGTAGTTGCGATCATTCGATCCTGTGAATCCTTGTAAATAAAAACTTCCAGCTTGTCACCGGCTTTTGTACCTGCCGGAACCTGCTTTGCAGGAAGAAGTACCTGATGTTTGGTATCTGCGTTCATATCTTCTGCCAGGTATACACCGAAATCTACTGTTTTTACTACCTGCAGCGTCTGTTTTTTTCCTAATTCGATCATAAAAATCCTCCAATGTTTTTTTATTACATAAACTCTACAATTGCATATGGTTCACTCTTCTGGTCATTCAGAAGAATCGTTGTCTTTGTGTCTTCCACAGCGCGCGCCGGGCAGATCACATCGTGAAGTCTTGCCTGCTGCTTATATTCTGCGCGCATCTGATGGATTCTGAAATCTGCCGGCAGATAATCCATCGCCATCTGGACGTACTGGCAGTTATTTCATGAGATTCGTGTCCAGATGATGCTTCCTGCACAGCAAAAGCCTCCTCTGCTCATACTCGCCCGGCAGTTTGATCTTGCGGGGCTGCATAGTCCATATCCAGCTTTTGGTTCCAGCCCGTATGCCGCGGTATCGCACTCCGTCAGTTTGACAGGAAGCCCGTTTTCCGCATTGATATAGGTCCAGTACGTATTGGCATAGGCGAGCCGTTCTCCACCCTTTGTTTCCATGCAGAAATTACGCATTCCCAGGAAACTCCGAAATCCATACGCCCAGGTCGAAGTGGTGATTTCTTCTCCCAGATACGGATAGCGGTCCACGATCACCTGCCATGCGGATAATACCCAGAATCTTTTCCATTCCCTGAGGACTTCCATTCCAAGACCTACTTCTTCCGACTGAAAAGTACTGCAGTCCTGAAAATAATTCAGAACTCCCGGCAGTGTTAACAGACCATTTTCTCCGATTTCACTGTAGCGGACTCTCCCGCTGAAACTGTATGCCATATATATCCCCGCTTTCATTTCTCCTGCTGAATAGTTTCCAAAATCTATAATTATTTCTCAGTAAACTTTACCATTTCCCGTTTTTATTTGCAACCGTCAGAACAACACATTTTTTCCTCTGTTATTTTTCCTTCCAGGTGCTATAATCATGATAAAATATTTAAAGGAAATCAAGGAGGAACCTTTCATGTCATCTGATGAAAAAATCACGATCCGCACCGCCAGGGAATCCGATGCTCCGGCTCTTCTCGCGATTTACGCACCTTATGTCGAAAACACTGCCATCACCTTTGAATACGATGTGCCATCTATAGAAGAATTTACATCCAGAATCCACCATACTCTGGAAAAATATCCATACCTCATCGCAGAAAAAAACAATCAGATCCTTGGCTATGCCTACGCCAGCCCGTTCCACGAGCGCGCAGCTTACGACTGGGCTGTAGAAACTTCGATCTACGTCGACCAGAACTGCAAGCACATGGGAATCGGCAGACTCCTGCATGATGCTCTGGAACAGACGCTCAAATCTCAGGGAATACTCAACATGAACGCCTGCATCGCCTATACACCTTCCGCCGATGCTCATCTGGATAATAACAGTGTTGAGTTTCATTCACATATGGGATACCGTCTTGTGGGAGAATTTTATCAGTGCGGTTACAAATTTGATACCTGGTATAATATGGTCTGGATGGAAAAACAGATCGGAGAACATCACAAAAACCAGCCTGCTCCGATCGCCTTCAAAGAGTTTCATAAATAGGCAGAAAAAAAGCACCTCATCTGAGGTGCTTAAGTAGCAGGGCTACAAGGATTCGAACCTTGAACTGACGGAGTCAGAGTCCGTTGCCTTACCGTTTGGCGATAGCCCTTCATTCATTCATTCGCTTGCGTTTTTATTTCTTATCGCTCGCGACGAATGTTATTATATTACAGGGTTTCAAAAAAATCAACCCCTTTTTTAAATTTTTTAAAAAACTTTTGATTTTACCTGAAAACCCGCATAAAATCAGCCTTTTTCGGGTGTACTTCCCATTTCTTCCTGATAAATTTTCTTATGCTCCCGTTTCTGCTGGTACATGATCCGGTCTGCTTCCTCCAGAATTGTTTCCGGAGAAGTTTCCTCATGTGCCTTCGGCACTTCCACGATCCCACAGCTGAAACTCATCGCATACGGCTTGCCACAGTCACTGCTGAACTCGTGCTGCACCCTGTGTACTTTGTCCCTTGCAATGCTTACCGGACAGTTTCTCAGGATAATGCAGAACTCGTCTCCACCGATTCTGGCAAAAACATCTCCTTTACGGATATAATCCTGCACCGTCTCTGCAAAATGCCGGATATACCAGTCTCCCTCAGAGTGCCCAAATGTATCATTGACATATTTCAGATGGTCAAGGTCACAGTAACAGAAGATCAGTCTCTCACCCGTCGCCAGAAGTTCATCGGCTTTTTTCTGGAAGAAAAATCTGTTGCCGCCTCCGGTCAGTTTGTCGTGATGAGCCTCAACCTTGAGCTGTTCTTCCCGCCGCCTTGTCTCAGTCACTTCCTGAATGATATGTGTATAGGCCTTCCTGCCCTGCCACTTCATCATACCTGTCGTGATCCGGTAAAATCTGTCCTCGGAATCCTCAGCTTCCCAGTCCCACTCATAAGACTCCAGCTGACCATGCTCTCCGTCAGCGATCCTTGCCGTCTGTTCCATACAGATCCGATAGATTCCCCGCTTCTTCACATCAACCGCGCGGTTGCAGTAAAATACTTCCTGCCCGTCCAGACTCGTCACGAGGATCTCCTCCTCGCTTCGGGCGATCAGTTCCATCAGAAGCTGATTGTAGCTCTCTGCCATCTCTGCATGACGTTTCTCAGTCTCGGCTTTGCGCTCCAGGATCATTTCTCTCTCACGGAGCTGTTTCGTCATCGTATTAAAAGCCTCTGAGAATTCGCCAAGATATGACACGGTCTGGGAATAATCTCCCTTGGCAACCTGCTTTGCCTGCCAGGTGAGGTGATTCAGATTTGCGTGGATATTTTTGAGGTTTTCACACAGAAAATTTTCTCTGGAAGGTGTAAAACCCGAAAGATCCCCCTTTGACAATGCCGCAGAGTAAGCCTTCATTTCCTTGACTGCCCTTTCCAGATAATTCAGACCAAGTCCCAGTTTCTGGTAAGGCTCATCCAGTTCATTTACATCCAGCGTCTTTACTTTCGGATCATACAATATATCTCTTAAATACTCAAACAATAACTTACAGTTTTTTTCTTCCATAAAAAAATTCTCCTGGTTCCATTCATTATCGGCATTTCATGACCACACGCTTTGCAGAATGGAACCATGTAAGCGACAACGCTTATTCTTCGTAACTGTTCAGTACCCTCACAGTCACGAGTCAAAATGCGTTCCAGCTCACCTTCGGTGCGAGCATTTTGACTTGTATGTCTCGGGATTTTGGCAAAAATATGCCCAAACACCTCGCGGGATACTACCTGTTAGCTAAATACTATTCTTCTACATTAGCATGAAAACGGCATACTCTATCTCCTGTAGCCCAGCAGTCTACCTCGATCGCTGTATACTGTTTGCCGGAATATACAGACAAGATTCCGGCGATAAATCCCTCGTCATAATTGCAGACAGTCTCTCCAAGCACAGGAAGTCCGGAACAGTCCGCGTCCTCTGCTACTGTAAGGATGATCTTGCCGCTCTCCTCATCTACATCCTCAATTCTCAGAACACCCATCTTAAGCTCTTTCATCTTGTTCTGAAGTTCACTTACAAACTGATCCATCGGCTGATCCAGATTAAGCATATTTTTTGCAAAATATTCTCCTGCCATACGTCCGGCGCTGCGGAATACTTCTACCTGCTCATCCTTGCCGTATCTTCTGAGCAGTTCTTCCTTGAGAGAATATTCCAGTAAACGATATACGCGAACCGGTAATTCCTCTCCCAGATTTCCCCTACTGTTCTCATCATATTTCAGATATTCCTCGAACTGGATCGGCTTTCTGTCCGCCATAAAAATATTATCCATAATGTAAATCCCCCGCTTTTCCAATGACAGCTAATTGTATACTACCTTTATCTTAATAATAAAGTATCCCGACGAAAACTTTTTCGTCCGCCGTCTTCCATCCTTTTCCAGAATTCCTTCAGCTTACGAAGGGTAAGATAATAAAAAACATTATCTGCGCTGAAATAGATCAGAAAAAAGCAATCCCCTTCTGCTTTTCAAACTCATCCATAAATGCTACCTGATGAGGATGAATGTTCGCAAGGGGAAAAGTTTTTACACAGCATTCTTTTGCATCGAAGCAGACAGGGATTCCCTGTACTGCTCCGATATAATCTACGGTACTTTTCTGTTCAAAATATGCCAGCGTGATATGCCGGGAGGTTTTATCCATTTTAACCGGAGTGATAGGCGTCGGAATTTTCTGGATGAGGGCCAGTCCCTTTTCCCTGTACTGCTCATTGGTACGATTGATAAGTTCCTCCAGAGTAGAACCACGAAGTCCTCTGCTGTTCCATGTTGCCATAAGAGCTGTCCTTTAATCCAGAAGCTTGATGGATGGGAAATAACGGATCTCCGCTTTTCCGACGATCTGATCAAACTGTACATACGTATTCTGCCAGTATCGGGAATCCTTGGAATTGTTACGGTTGTCTCCCATCATAAAGTAACAGTTTTCCGGTACTTCGTATGGTCCGAAGCTTCCAAGAGGAGTTTCCGGCACAAAGGAATCATCCAGAGGTGTCTCTGAATCATTGATATAAACTTTACCATCTTTGATCTCTACTTTATCTCCGGGAAGACCGATGATACGTTTGATGAACAGCTGAGACTCATCATCCGGATATTTGAAGATCACAATGTCAAAGCGTTCCGGATCTTTCCAATTTTTTTGAGATCTCGTGGCCAAATACATCCATATTCAGACCATAGGCCAGACGATAACCAAAGATACGATCCCCGGTCATAATGGTATTTTCCATAGATTCTGACGGGATCTTTGCATTGATCAGTACTACATTGTTGATAACCAGGACTACAACTACCACGATGATAATCATCTTGACGTAATCCCATATTTCATTCCAGATTTTCATAATAACTCTCCTCCAACTTTTCCTCTTTTAGTGTTCTGAGAAAGATTTCCGGAAGCGGTGCCGTAAAGACCTTCCCGGATAAATATGACAGGCTTCCTTTCATAGATGGAAACTCCATTCGAAAAGAATGAAGCAGCTGTCCTTTCAGTTTTTTATCGGCTTTTCCATATTTGGGATCACCAACAATCGAATGTCCCTCCGAAGCAAGGTGGGCACGAATCTGATGTGCACGTCCTGTGATCAGTTCAACCTTAAGAAGGGGTACGGGTTCCATTGGTACCCAACGGATAATACTTTGTTTCCACTGGCAGGGCATTTTCTTTCTCTTGTTTATAGATGGTTACTTTGTTGCTTTTTTTGATCTTTTGCCAGATAACCTTTGATATATCTTTCTTCTTTTAAAACTCCCTCCACAAGACAGAGGTAATATTTATGAAGTTCCCTGGACTTGAACATCCCTGAAAGTTCCTGCAGACCGGAAAGGCTTTTGCCTGCCGCTATCAGCCCACTGGTATTGCGGTCAAGGCGGTTGCATACGGAAGGACGAAAGGTTCTCAGATCATTCTCTGTAAGAGAGCCATTTTTGCAGAAGATAGCCAGTCAGATATTCTACCAGTGAAGGGGTTCCGTCATCAACAGGCTGAGAAAGCATTCCTGCCGGTTTGTTGATCAACAGGATATTTTCATCCTCGTAAATGATATCCAGAGCATAATGTGCCCGTGGAGCAGAATCATTTCCGCTGAATTTTTCAAATGTTTCATCACTTAAAAATCAGTTTTACATGATCTCCTGAAAACAGCTTTTCATTCCCGGTGGCTTTTTTTCCATTGAGCGTGATATTTTTTTTGCCTCATCATTTTGTAGAAAAATGCTCTTTGGAGCTTCGCGGAGAAGCTGCCAGATATTTGTTCAAAACGCTGTCCGGCCATCGTTTTCGTTAATGATAAATTCTTTCATTATATAATGCTCCTACAGACAGATTGCCAGGATCGTATGTTTGATCAGTTCTTCTCTGGAAAGATCCGGGTATCGTTCATCCGGTGTGAATTTAATCCCGTTTCTCAGAGATTCTTTGTGCTCATTCATGGAATCCAGACGTTCCAGATAGGGCTTCAGGTCCTTCAGGATCTTTACATCCACTTTATATCCGTTTTTACGGATGATTTTCTGTGACTGCTCTGCAAGGTAGGTGATATCTGCTTTTGGATCACTGGTATAACCCACTACTGTATTTCCGCACACGGCAACAGCGTCCAGGTAACCGCTTTTCTCATAAAAAGTCATGTACATTTCATAGGACATGACCAGGTCTCCTGCATGTTCGCAGATCTCTTTATAGATCTTTTCATCCATAGGATGACGTAACAGGATCATGATCAGGCTTACCATGGATTTACAGCCTGGCAGACAGCCTACTACGGTCAGAACCGTCCAGACTGTCATTCTTGTTCCGTTGACGGCCCACGCCACAAAGAAAATGAGCAGTGGAAGCGAAAATAATCCTGCGGTGATCAGGAGTCTTCGTTTTTTTTCCGCTGTTAAAATACCG
>ENA-OQDT01000112-OQDT01000112.1-human-gut-metagenome-genome-assembly--contig:-NODE-112-length-47372-cov-5.580231_pt1 | contig 47372 bp, 41 predicted proteins | sample MGYA00242786_ERZ504617 | MGnify/ENA primary metagenome ERZ504617 (study PRJEB26092, sample SAMD00036337) | human gut metagenome | host: Homo sapiens | study: EMG produced TPA metagenomics assembly of...
CAGAAAAAATGATCTGCCATCTGTTTCCAGGCTGAACGGAGTGGTTCCGTCAGACAGCAGACTGGAGAAGATGGATGTATACTTTTACAAATTCCCGTTGGCTCTGGGCATATAGTTGTCTATAAAATCATTGGTTAGGACTGTGACTTCCCGGGGGGAAGCAGTCTGTAATGTGATGGATGTCATGAATCTGCTCACTTTCCTGTTTATGGTCATATTGATTTTTGACCCTAATATCATCTGAATTATAGCACAACCTTTATTTTTGTGCCAGAGGAAAGATTGATGAAGTGGCGCTGTTGAGAAGGAAGAGAGTAGTAATGTGGATAATGTGGATAATGTGGAAAAGCAAAAATGCAAATGATTATTGGAAACTTGAAAAATAACGATTTTGGGCGAAGAACATAGAATTTACGTTAAGAAAACTGTCGAATTATGTTAAATGATTTATACACATATAAATCCACAATAATGGGAGACATAAAATGTGTATAACCATGTGGATAATGTGGATAAGTGCAAAAAAGAGGAAAAAAACACAGGCAGAGGATGTGGAACAATTTGTTTATAACTTTGGGATAAATATACCGGAAATTGGAAAAGTGATTCTGAATTTGGGAGTAAAAAAAGAGACCGCCGGATATGAAAATCCTGACGGTCCCTTGATTTTTTGTATCGGGTCTGCGGAACAGAACCCTATTTACCTAAAAGTTGTTCGCCGATAGTTACCACGTCACCGGCTCCCATAGTGATGAGCAGATCGCCTTCCTGGCAGTTGGAGAGAAGGAAATTCTCGATCTCATCAAAAGTCGGGAAGTATTCGCAGGGAGTGCCAAGTTCCTGGATCCTCTTCTGAAGATCTGCGGAAGAAATACCCAGGTCATCGGTTTCTCTTGCTGCATAAATATCGGCTACAACTACATGGTCAGCCAGAGTAAGTGCTTTGGCAAATTCCGGCAGAAGTGCTTTGGTACGGGTATATGTATGAGGCTGGAATACGCACCATACTTTATTGTGAGGATAGTTGTGGGCTGCGTTTAAGGTAGCTTCGATTTCTGTAGGGTGATGTGCATAATCATCAATAATAGTAACACCTGCCACCTGGCCTTTATACTGGAAACGGCGGTCAGTACCGGTAAAGCTTCCAAGACCCTTGATGATCACATCTTCGGAAAGTCCAAGAAGATGTCCCAGGGCAATTGCTGCCAATGCATTAGATACATTATGGATACCCGGTACCTTCAGATAATAACTTCCTACTTTTACACCATGACGAAGAACAGAGAAAGAAGCGTGACCATATTTATCATAGGTAATATCCCCTGCCTGATAATCTGCATCCTGTTCCAGACCATAGGTGATCACATTGCAGGGAAGGTCGCGGATGATCTCTTCGTATCTGGGTGTGTCTGCATTAATGATCAGAGTTCCGTCAGCAGGAAGAAGCTGGGCAAAACGGCGGAAGGAATGACGGATATCGTCAATATCCTTAAAGAAATCCAGATGGTCTGCATCCATATTCAGGATAATACTGATCTTCGGGAAAAAGCTCAGAAAGCTGTTTGTGTATTCGCAGGCTTCTGTGACAAAAGTCTCAGAATTGCCTACGCGGATGTTTCCGCCGATAGCAGGAAGAATACCTCCCACACTGATGGTCGGGTCACAGTCTCCTGCAAGAAGAATGTGAGATACCATAGATGTCGTGGTTGTTTTTCCATGAGTTCCGGAAATGGCAACAGGAGTATCATAATTCCTCATGATCTGTCCGAGAAGCTCTGCACGTGTGAGCATTGGAAGTCCTTTTTCCTTTGCACAGGCAAATTCCGGGTTGTCAGGATGGATAGCTGCGGTATATACCACAACATCTACGTCATCGGTAATGTTTGTGGCACGCTGTCCGTAATAGATGGTGGCTCCCTTTTTCTCCAGTGCCTGCGTAAGAGGACTGGATTTGGAATCGGAACCGGAAATGACAAAATCCTCGCCGAGAAGAATCTCGGCCAGTCCGCTCATGCTGATGCCGCCGATACCGATAAAATGTATATGAAGTGGTTTGTGAAAATCTATCTGATACATAGTATGTTCTCCTTGATTAATTATTTACAAATCTTTATAAATCCGGTAACTGTAACATATTCGCATAGTTACTGGAACTGTTTTATCTGTCTGTTTATTATACTCCCTGTGCCTTAAAATGAAAAGGACTTCTTTTGGTTGATAAAAAATTACAAAAAACGACATTGGATATATGAAAAATGCCTAATAATATATCGGTGGAAATACAGACTCAATAAAAAACGTGTGCAAAAATCATAAAAAAACAAAAAATGAGAAACAAAAATTGTAAATAATGTTCACTAACAGATAAAAGTGTGTTATAATTAAATAATCATAACCTGTAACTGTTCAGTGCCTCGCGAAACAGCAGACTGACGAATAGTTACCATAACTACAACAAGAGGTGATTGCATGATTAAGAAAGAAATGATAGCTATGCTTCTGGCCGGCGGTCAGGGCAGCAGACTGGGTGTACTGACAGAAAAAGTAGCGAAACCTGCAGTTGCTTTTGGCGGGAAATATCGTATCATAGATTTTCCTTTAAGTAACTGTATTAATTCAGGCATCGATACAGTAGGTGTATTGACACAGTATCAGCCATTGCGACTTAATACACATATCGGAATTGGTATTCCATGGGATCTTGACAGAAACGAAGGTGGTGTAACAGTACTGCCGCCTTACGAGAAGAGTACCAGCAGTGAGTGGTACACAGGAACAGCCAATGCAATCTTCCAGAATATGGATTACATGGAACAGTATAATCCGGATTATGTCCTGATCTTATCCGGTGACCATATCTATAAGATGGATTATGAAGTAATGCTTGATTTCCATAAAGCGAATAAAGCGGATGTGACGATTGCCTGTATGCCGGTACCTATTGAGGAAGCAAGCCGTTTTGGTATCATGGTAACAGATGACATAGGACGCATTACGGAGTTTGAGGAGAAACCGGAGCATCCAAGCAGCAATCTGGCGTCCATGGGAATTTATATTTTCAGCTGGCCTGCTTTAAAGGAAGCACTGATGTCTCTGAAGGATCAGAACAGCTGTGATTTTGGCAAACATGTTCTTCCATACTGCAAGGAGAAAGGTGAAAGACTTTTCGCCTACGAATACAATGGATACTGGAAGGATGTAGGAACACTGGGTTCTTATTGGGAGGCCAATATGGAACTGATCGATATTATTCCGGAATTTAATCTCTATGAAGAATTCTGGAAGATTTACACAAAGGGAGATATTATCCCGCCTCAGTATATTTCGGCAGATGCGGTTACAGACAGATGTCTGATCGGTGAGGGTGCAGAAATTTACGGGGAAATACATAATTCTGTGATCGGACCAAATGTTGTGATCGGAAAAGGCAGCGTGATCCGTGATTCCATTATCATGCGCAATTCTACCATTGGTGAGGGCGTACAGATGGATAAGGCTATTATTGCCGAGGATGTTACTATTGGAAACAATGTTGTACTGGGATGTGGTGAGGAAGCACCGAATGTGCTGAAACCTGCAGTTTATGCATTTGGAATTGCTACGGTTGGTGAACGCAGCGTGATCCCGGATAATGTAAGGATCGGAAAGAATACAGCAATCTCAGGTATAACTGTTCCTGAGGATTATCCTGATGGTGAGCTGGCCGGCGGACAGGTAATTACAGCAAAGGACGGTGACGAATAATGAGAGCGATAGGTATTATTTTGGCTGGCGGTAATAATAACCGCATGAGAGAATTATCAAATAAGAGGGCAATCGCAGCAATGCCGATTGCCGGAAGCTACAGAAGTATCGACTTCGCACTGAGCAACATGGCGAGTTCTCATATTCAGAGAGTTGCTGTTCTGACACAGTACAATGCCCGTTCTCTGAATGAACATTTAAGCTCTTCCAAATGGTGGGATTTCGGAAGAAAACAGGGTGGTCTCTTTGTATTTACACCTACGATCACAAAAGAGAACAGTCTGTGGTATCAGGGAACAGCAGATGCTATTTATCAGAATCTGGAATTCCTTAAAAGCAGTCATGAACCATATGTAGTGATCGCATCCGGCGACTGCGTTTATAAGATGGATTACAACAAGGTTCTTGAATATCATATTGCGAAACGTGCAGATGTTACGGTAGTATGCACTACCTGCGATAATCCCAGTGAGATTGAGAGATTTGGTGTTCTCCGTATGAATGAGGACTGCAGGATTGAGGAATTTGAAGAGAAGCCAATGGTTTCTTCTTATAATACAATTTCAACAGGTATCTATGTTATCCGAAGAAGACAGCTGATCGAGCTGATCGAGAGAGCTGCGCTGGAAGGCAGACATGATTTTGTAAAGGATATTCTGATCCGCTACAAGAATCTTAAGAGAATCTATGGATATAAGATTGACACATACTGGAGCAATATCTCCACAGCAGAAGCATATTATAAGACAAATATGGATTTCCTGAAACCGGAGATCAGAAACTATTTCTTCAAACAGGAACCGACAATTAAGACAAAGATTGATGATCTGCCTCCTGCAAAATACAATCCGGGAGCACAGGTGAAGAACAGCCTGGTTGCCAGCGGATGTATTATCAATGGTACGGTGGAGAATTCCGTTCTTTTTAAAGACGTATTTGTAGGAAATAACTGCGTGATCAAGAACTCTGTGATTTTAAACAATGTATATCTGGGAGATAATACTCATATTGAGAACTGCATTGTTGAAAGCCGGGATACTATTCGTGCAAATTCGTATTACTGTGGCGACGGTGAAGTGAAGATCGTCGTGGAGAAAAATGACAGATATATACTGTAAATAAAACAGCCGGATAGATTCGGTAAATCGAAAGGAGTAAATTTGTATCATGAATATTACTGACGTGCGTGTGAGGAAGGTAGCAAAAGAAGGAAAGATGAAAGCGGTTGTTTCCATAACAATCGATGATGAATTTGTAGTACATGATATCAAGGTGATTGAAGGAGAAAAAGGGTTATTTATCGCTATGCCAAGCCGTAAGGCAACAGACGGAGAATATCGTGATATTGCACATCCGATCAATTCTGCAACACGTGACAGGATCCAGACGATCATTCTGGACAAGTTCCAGGAAGTTATGGATGCGGAACCGGAAGAAGCTGCAGAAGCGGAATAACCGGTGAATAAAGAACTGTAAACAAATAAGAAGAAGCACAGGCACTGTCTCTGAAAAAGGGCAGTGCCTGTTTTTTGTTAGCATTGGTGAAAAAGTAAAATGTTGTTACTGTTCACAGCAACACGCTTCGCGGGATATTACCAGTGAACAGTAACGAAAATATTACATAGTTATTACATAAGTTAATAAAAAGTGTTGATTTTTTTACGAAATATGATATACTGGGTTTCAGATTAACGAGAAAGGTGATTGATTTATGAAGAAAAAAGGTTTTTTCATTACTGCTGGCCGGAATGCTTACTTTTTCCATGGGAACAACTGCATATGCAACAGAAGATGCGATTGCTGATATGCAGGCTCAGAAACAGCAGGCAGAAGCCGGACTTGCCCAGACACAGGCGAATATTGACAGCCTTCAGAGCAAGAAGCAGGAGCTGGAGAACTATCTGTCTGATTTGAATACACAGTATGAAGACCTGACTAATGCGATTTCTGAACTTAGCATACAGGCCGGAGAGAAAGAGAATGAGCTGAAACAGCTTCACACAGAATTAAAGAAAGCTAAGAAAGCATTAAATAAACAGTACGATGATATGAAACTCCGCATCCAGTATATGTATGAGAATGGTGGTACATCTGCATTAGAGACTTTGCTGTCATCTAAGGATCTTTCTGAGTTCCTCAACAATGCAGAGAGTGTTGCGAAGATTTCCCAGTATGACAGGACTATGCTGGAGAAATGCGAGAACCTTCAGAACACTATCAAAGATCAGGAAACAACTGCTGAGGAAGAGAAGGCTGCTATTGATCAGCTTCTTGAAGAGAGAGCGGCAAAACAGCAGGAAGTTCAGAATCTTGTAGCAAGCACAAGTGATAACATCTCTTCCTATGTAAGCCAGATCAGCGCAAGCCAGGAAGAAGCAGCAGCACTGACTGCAGAAATCAACAATGCAGATAACAGCATTGCTCAGCTTGTGCAGCAGGCAGAAGAGGAAAAAGCAGCCAGAGAGGCAGCGCAGGCACAGGCCGAAGCAGAGGCGGCAGCGGCACAGGAACAGGATGCAGAAGAGAGTTCTGATGATTATGAAGAAGATACAGATTCCTATGAGGAAGACTCTTCGGACAGTCAGGATTCTTCGGAGACTGAAGGATCTGAGGATACTTCTGAAGATTCAGGGGATTCTGATGATGAAGATACATACGAAGAGAACGATGCAGATTTCTATGAGGGAGACTCTGACAGCAATGAATCAGAAGATACATCTGACAGCCAGGCATCCTCAGACAGTTCTTCCGGTCAGGGAAAATACCTTGGCAACTTTACACTGACTGCATATTGCAACTGTGCACAGTGCTGCGGTACAGCAGGTAACCTGACAGCCAGCGGAACAGTTCCGACAGCAGGACGTACTGTAGCTATGGCGGGAGTACCCTTTGGAACACAGCTTCTGATCAACGGAAATGTATACACAGTAGAGGATCTGGGAACACCTTATGGACATGTTGATATTTATTGTGACAGCCATTCAGAAGCATTAAGCTTCGGACTTCAGTCTGCTGAGGTTTATCAGTTGAACTGATAACAAAACAATAATGTGATTAAGAACTCTGGTAAAACAGGGTTCTTTTTTTCGGATTTTTGCCCGGATTGCTATAACATAGGTGGTTTAACTTGAGGATTCAGATGCCTGATGATAAAATGATATATCAGATTTATATACGGTAAAATATAATTGGAATGGAGATAAACAATGAGAATCTGTGGCTTTAATAAAACGACATTGCTGGACTATCCGGGAAAGGTAGCCAGTACTATATTTCTGGGTGGATGCAATTTCCGCTGTCCGTTCTGTCAGAATGGTATATTGGTTGTGGCTCCCGGAGAACAGCCGGATTACAGTCAGGAGGAACTTTTGACTTTTTTGAAAAAAAGAAAGGGGATTCTGGACGGGGTCTGCATTTCAGGAGGGGAACCTACACTGTCAGATGGTCTGGAGGAATTTCTGGGAAAAATCAAAGAGCTGGGCTATGCTGTTAAACTGGACACCAATGGCTCACGTCCGAAGATTGTAAAACATCTGGCAGAAGCCGGACTGATCGATAAAGTAGCTATGGATATCAAAGCCTGTCCGGATAACTATGGAAATCTGACCGGAATAGAAAAGCCTGATATGGACAGTATTTTTGAGACAGCAGATTTTCTGCTGCATGGGAATCTGGACTATGAATTCAGAACAACAGTAGTACGGGAACTGCATACGCAGAAGGATTTTGAAGAAATCGCCGGGTGGCTGGCAGGAGCGAAAGAATATTATCTGCAGGCTTATAAGGACTCAGATGGAGTCCTCAGGCCTGGATATGGAAGCTATACTTTTGAAGAACTTCAGAATTTTCAGAAGATTCTTCAAAAGACGATTTTATCTGTGGGAATCCGGGGCATCGATTAAACGATACCAGTAACCGCCGCGCATTTTTGGAATATCTATATAGCTGCTTTCTTTGAAGTAAGGAAAGCCAAACATATTTGCCATAAAGCGTTCCTGCTGATTATAAACGCCGGGAACGCCGAGGATATACTGTCCGTTATTTCTTTGTCCTAAAAGCAAATATCCGAAATTATAATGCCCATACTGGAGAAAACGGTTATTGCGCAGTGCACAGTAATGCCGCGGAAAATGCTTCAGGTCATCAAGGTGTATCTTCCATGCAGAAATCAGTTCGCCATCGGAGAAGGGGGAAAATTCGGCAGAGGTTTTTCTGTTTTCTGCATTTCTTTCCGGGACAGGATTGCCGGCATTTTCAGAACTATTGGAATCTTCAACAGTATTATCTGAGATATAGGATGACTCTGTTCCTGGCTTGTTATCAGATGTTCCCTGAGCCGGAATGTTGGCAGACGGTTCAATTGATAAAGAATCGTCAGGAACTTTTGTAAGCGAGGTATCTTCGGGTTTTTCTGAAATATCTTCAAGTTCTTCGGGCATTTCCTGTAATACCATATCTGCCGGAACTTCGGGTTTCTGTGAAGTGATTTTCGCAGATTCAGGAATATCTGCGTCAGGCATAGCTTTTATTTCATGGAAATTCTCCGGACGTATAGGCTGATCGTCCCATTCAGTACCAAAGAATCCGCCGGTATCTGAAGTAATGATCATTCCGCCCAACTTACCCATTGCAACGCCGGAGTCATTCATATCTGTTGCATCTGTTATGATCAGGCATTCTACAGTTTCTTTTTCTGTCTCGCAGGTATCCAGAAGAATTCCGTTGATCAGGCCATCCTTTCGTGTAAATCCATAAATATTGCATTTTACATTTTCAGGCAGCCCCGGACAATGCAGATGAATCTCAACAGAACATTGCTGATCTTTTACTTCAACTTTAATAAATCCGCAATTGCTGCCTTTCTTTCCGCTTTCATAGTCATATACATATGCGATAAAACGCCGATATCCAGCCAAAATCCTTCCTCCGTAAAACCAGATTCAATAATGTATATGACCATCAGAAGAAAATATTCGAAAAAATTAAAAAAATTTGAAAAAATCTATTGACAAACTGCGATTTTATTAATATAATAGCACTTGCATTGACGAAGCGTGGCTCAGTTTGGTAGAGCGCTGCGTTCGGGACGCAGAGGTCGTGGGTTCGAATCCCGTCGCTTCGACTACGCATAGGAAGTCTGAAACCAATTGGTTTTCAGGCTTTCTTTTTGCTATTCTGGTAGTGATGCAACAGCAGAAAGGAAAGGAAAAGTTGACAGATCAGGAACGTTTTATGAAAGAAGCTATCCGTCAGGCGAAGAAGGCAGAAGCTCTGGAAGAAGTGCCAATCGGCTGTGTGATCGTGCATGAGGGTAAGATCATCGCACGTGGATATAACAGAAGAAACACAGATAAAAATACACTCTCCCATGCAGAACTGAATGCAATCCGCAAAGCCAGTAAAAAACTTGGAGACTGGCGGCTGGAGGGATGCACTATGTATGTGACGCTGGAACCATGCCAGATGTGCTCCGGGGCACTTGTCCAGTCCAGAATAGATGAAGTAGTGATCGGCTGTATGAATGCCAAAGCGGGCTGCGCAGGTTCTGTGATGAATCTTTTGCAGGTGGATGGATTTAATCATCAGGTAAAGATTACACAGGGAGTTCTGGAAGAGGAATGTTCTTCTATGTTATCTGAGTTTTTCAGAAAGCTTCGTGAGAAAAAGAAGCAGGAAAAGGCAGCCCTTAAAGCTGCACAGGAAAATCCGGAGGGAGAACCGGAATAATAAAAGTAAAAGACAGACAAAAACAGGAAGAATCTTAAAGGCAATAAGAGTAATAAAAATAACAGAAGTAATGTTACAGGCAGAAATAAAAGAGGCGAATAAAAAGAATGAAAAAAGATACAACAAACGACATGACCGTCGGCAGTCCGGTGAGTCTGATAATAAAATTTATGATCCCAATGTGCCTGGGAAATCTTTTTCAGCAGTTTTATAATATTGCAGATTCCATTGTTGCCGGAAAATTTATCGGAGTAAATGCCCTTGCAGCTATCGGAAGCACCGGTTCACTGATGTTTTTTGTGACCGGCTGGCTGAATGGACTCAGCAGTGGATTTGCGATTATCGTAGCCCAGATGTTCGGAGCGAAAAAATTTGACAGGATGCGCCATTATGTTGCCATGTCCATTTACCTTATGGCTGCATTTTCCATTGTCATGACCATAGGATTCAGTCTTGCGAACAAACCAATCCTGCATCTGATGAATTCACCGGAAGAGGTATTTGGTGATGTAACTGCATATATGGGAATTATTTATGCAGGTCTTATTATCACAGGTGCATATAATGCACTTGCGGCTTTCCTGCGTGCGCTGGGTGACTCCAAGTCGCCATTGTATTTCCTGATCATTTCAGCTGTGATCAATGTTATTCTGGATGTAGTTTTTATTGTAGTCTTTGGAATGGGTGTAGAAGGATGCGGATATGCCACAGTGATCGCACAGGGAATTTCGGCAGTGTGCTGCCTGATTTATATTGTAAAAAGATTTCCGATCCTTCATCTGGAACGGAAGGATTTTGAGATATGCTGGGACAGTTTCGGCAGACTTCTGAAGCTTGGAATTCCTATGGGACTGCAGTTTTCGATCACAGCAATCGGAACCATTATTGTACAGAGCGCGGTCAATATTTACGGACCTGTACATATGGCCGGATTCTCTGCTGCCGGTAAGATCCAGAATATTTTTGCCACAGTATTTACAGCCTTCGGTGCAACCATAGCAACCTATGTAGGTCAGAACAGGGGCGCAGGAAAAATGGATCGTGTGAAACAGGGAGTCCGTTACACGCAGATGATGGTCCTGGGATGGAGCGTTTTTGTTATGTTCCTGATGTTTTTCTTCGGAAAATATCTGACATATCTTTTCGTAGATCCATCGGAACAGGACGTAGTAAATGTGTCTGTTACTTATTTCCGGACAGTATTCTGGGCATATCCGTTTCTCGGAAGTATTTTCCTCTATCGAAATACTCTGCAGGGAATGGGATATGGACTTGTACCAATGCTTGGCGGGGTATTTGAACTGGTGGCGAGAACCGGAATTGTCGTATTGATTGCGGGACATACTTCCTTTGCCGGTGTCTGTATGGCTGACCCGACCGCATGGATCGCCGCACTGATCCCACTGATTCCTTATTATTTTCATGTGATGAAGAAATATAAGAACAAAAGTCAGGTACAGGCAGTAGAGGATTAATTATTCTTTATCTGATGGAAATTGTATAAGGCTCTTTCCTGCTTCTGTTAATATATGGACTTTTGTAAACCACAAAAATAAGAAAAGCATTCAGAAAATTATCAACAGATAAAATTCTGAATGCTTTTTTATATGATGACCTGCATCATGAATATTCTTTTTTGCGCGCCGCACTTCGGAATGGTCCCACAGACGTTACCTCTACAGTTAACTCAGCCCAGGCACCCTTACGGCACACAAGAGCTTCTGCTTAGTGCTGCTACATTCCTGTCCTGACACGGTTCACAGATTCCTGTTGCGTAAGACCCAAACGTCAACGCCACTTATAGAGGGCAGCTCCACAGGATACAAGCCTCGGATTGGCATCACCCCTGCTGTAGCGGATTGCAGGTACAGGGCACCGCTATCTCCCCGGCTGCGCATTTCTGATTATATAGGCAGGAGGCTGTTTTGTCAATAGTGAATCATTATAGTAAAACTTATTACTGGGAACGGAGTGAACAGTAACGAACGGAGTGAACAGTAACGAACGTAGTGCGTGAATAGTAACTAAAACTTTTCTAACACTATTGTATGAAAACGATAAATATTATATAATAAACAGAAATAAACTATCTTTATTCTGGAAATGGATATGCCAGAGTACACAACATGTCTTGTATGTATGGATATGGATAATTCTTAAAACACAGAAATGGAGGATACTATCATGATTAAAAGAATAGGTATGCTTACCAGTGGCGGTGACTGTCAGGCTCTTAACGCTACCATGCGAGGAGTAGTAAAGGGACTGAGTAACAATTTGGATGAACTGGAAGTTTATGGATTTGATGATGGATATAAAGGACTGATCTATGGTAAATACCGTATGCTCACATCCAAAGATTTTTCCGGAATCCTTACACAGGGCGGCACAATCCTCGGAACATCCAGACAGCCATTCAAACTGATGCGTGTCCCGGATGAGAATGGCCTGGACAAGGTTGAAGCAATGAAGCAGACTTATTATAAACTCTGCCTGGACTGCCTTGTGATCCTTGGCGGAAATGGTACACAGAAGACAGCAAACCTTCTGAGAGAAGAAGGACTGAACATTATCCATCTTCCAAAGACTATTGATAATGACATCTATGGCACAGACATGACCTTTGGCTTCCAGAGTGCGGTAAACATTGCCACAAATGCCATTGACTGTATCCATACGACAGCATCTTCACATGGACGTGTATTTATCGTGGAGATCATGGGACACAAGGTAGGAAGTCTGACACTTCATGCAGGTGTTGCAGGCGGTGCGGATATCATCCTGATTCCTGAGATCCCATATGATATCAAAAAAGTTACCGCAGCAATCCAGAAACGCGCCAAAGCAGGCAAGCGTTTCACAATCCTTGCAGTTGCAGAAGGTGCGATTTCCAAAGAAGACGCAGAACTTCCTAAAAAGAAATACAAAGAGAAACTGGAAGCCCGAGCAAAGAAATATCCGTCCGTTTCCTATGAGATTGCTGACCAGATCTACAAAGAGATCGGAAGCGAAGTCCGCGTTACAGTTCCGGGACATACACAGAGAGGCGGAGAACCATGTCCGTATGACCGCGTTCTTTCCACAAGAATCGGTGCAGGTGCAGCGCAGGCGATCATGGATGGTGAATATGGCATCATGATCGGCGTGGTAAACGGCAAAATTAAACGTGTACCTCTTGAAGAGTGTGCAGGTAAGCTTAAGATGGTATCACCGAAAGATCAGCTTGTAGTTGCTGCCAAACAGATCGGTATCAGCTTTGGTGACTGATTAAGTGAAACAGTACTTGACTGACAGATACTTTTTCATATAAGATATGGATGTAAAAAAGACCGCCGCGGGAATTTTTTCCGCGGCGGCTGTGATAATAAGATAGAGATAACTATTTGGCGCGCTGCTGACAGTGGGGGTGCTGAATAGTTACGATAGGAGTTTACTCATGAGTTACACTGCTCTTTACAGAAAGTTCAGACCGGATAATTTCGCGGATGTCAAAGGTCAGGATCACATAGTGACTACTCTGACAAATCAGATTAAGCATAACCGTATCGGCCATGCGTATCTGTTCTGCGGCACCAGAGGAACCGGTAAAACAACAGTAGCCAAAATTCTGGCGAAGGCAGTCAACTGTGAGCATCCCGTAAATGGCAGCCCCTGTAATGAATGTGCCATGTGCAAGGCAATCCAGGCAGGAACTGCAATGAATGTGATCGAGATCGATGCTGCATCCAACAATGGTGTGGATAATATACGTGAGATCAGAGAAGAGGTTTCTTACCGCCCTACAGAAGGTAAATATAAAGTATATATTATTGATGAGGTTCATATGCTTTCCACAGGTGCCTTCAATGCCCTGCTGAAAACACTGGAGGAACCACCGTCTTATGTTATGTTTATCCTGGCAACTACAGAGGCGCACAAGATTCCGATTACGATTTTATCCAGATGCCAGAGATATGATTTCCACAGAATCACCATAGACACTATCGCGGCCAGACTGGATGAACTGCTCAAAGTTGAAGGTGTAGAAGCTGAGGAAAAAGCAGTCCGATATGTAGCGAAAGCGGGAGATGGTTCCATGCGAGATGCGCTCAGCCTTCTCGACCAGTGTATTGCTTTTTATCTTGGACAGGAACTTACCTATGATAAAGTTCTGGAGGTTCTGGGAGCCGTTGACACCGAAGTGTTTAGCAAGCTTTTGCGAAAAGTGATCCGGGGAGATGTGACAGGTTCCATTCATATCCTGGAGGAACTGATCGTAGGAGGCAGGGAACTGAGCCAGTTTGTGGGAGATTTTACCTGGTATATGAGAAATCTTCTTCTCGTTAAGACTTCTGAGAATCCGGAGGAAGCAATCGATGTCTCATCCGACAACATGAAGCTTCTGAAAGAAGAGAGCACCATGCTGGATGTGGAGACGCTGATGCGGTATATCCGTATTTTTTCGGATTTGTCCAACCAGATCCGATATGCAACCCAGAAAAGGGTTCTCGTGGAGATTGCACTGATCAAGTTGTGCCGTCCTGCAATGGAGACTAATCTGGATTCTGTTCTGGACAGACTGCGTGTGCTGGAACAGCGGATGGATGAACGTCCGGTACAGCAGGTGATCGTGCAGCAGGGTTCAGGGAAAATGCCGGCAGAAACCGGAGCAGTTCAGGAACCGGCGGGAAACAAAGCACCGGCGAAAGCTGCACCGGAAGATTTGCAGAAGATCGTGGCAGGCTGGAGAGTGATCACAGGACAGACAACAGGGATGTTTAAACAGATGCTTCAGAAATCTGTTCCGAAGTATAACAGTGAGACAGGAGAACCTGTTCTTTATGTGGAATTTCAGGATTTTCTGGGGCAGTCCTATGTGGACAATCCGGAAACGAAGAAAGAGCTTCAGGACATCATCACTGCCCAGACAGGAAAAACAGTAGAGATCCAGATGCTGGTGGCAGATAAGCATCAGCATACAAATCTGGCAAATATCACAGTAGACCAGGCGATAAAGAATAATATCCACATGGATGTTGTGATAGAGGAAGATCCTGATGAGGAAAAAGGAGAATAAATATTGTTACTGTTCACACACCACTATCCCGCGAGGTGTTTTGGCATGAATATGCCAAAATCCCGAGACATACAAGCCAAAATTCCATTGCCGCAGGCAATCTGGAATGAATTTTGGTTACGTTACTGTGAACGGAGTGAACAGTAACTAAATATTCTCCGGACAGGAAAAGGCAGTAAATAATAAGGCAATAAATAGCAAGGAGGACATCACAAATGGCAAAACGTGGAGGATTCCCGGGAATGGGTATGCCGGGAAATATGAATAATCTTATGAAACAGGCGCAGAAAATGCAGCGCCAGATGGAAGAGAACCAGAAAGCTCTGGAAGAGAAAGAATTTACGGCTACTGCAGGAGGTGGAGCTGTAGAGGTAACTATCTCCGGTAAGAGAGAGGTGACAAAAGTAAAGCTTCAGGAGGAAGTTGTAGATCCGGATGACATCGAAATGCTGGAAGATCTCATCGTTGCAGCTACAAACGAAGCACTTCGCAAAGTGGAAGAAGAATCTACAGCTGTTATGTCTAAACTGACAGGTGGTCTGGGCGGACTTGGCGGAGGTCTTCCATTCTGATGGAATACTACAGCAGTCATATCAATAAGCTGATCGAGCAACTTTCCCATCTTCCGGGAATCGGTGCGAAATCAGCACAGAGACTGGCATTTCACATCATGAATATGCCAAAGGATCAGGTAGAGCAGCTTACCTCTTCCATTACCGGTGCCAGAGAGAATGTACAGTATTGCAAGTGCTGCTGTACTCTGACAGACAGAGAGATCTGTCCCATCTGTAGCAATGATAAGCGAGATCATTCAGTGATTATGGTGGTAGAGAATACAAGAGATCTTGCAGCTTATGAAAAAACAGGCAAGTTTGATGGCGTTTATCATGTTCTTCATGGTGCAATCTCTCCAATGCTTGGAATCGGGCCGGATGATATTAAACTGAAAGAACTCATGCAGCGTCTGGCAAAGGATGAGGTAAAGGAAGTGATTATTGCTACCAACTCCAGTCTGGAGGGGGAAACAACGGCAATGTATATCAGTAAGCTGATCAAACCTACCGGGATCAAAGTCAGCAGGATCGCAAGCGGAGTTCCGGTAGGAGGAGATCTGGAATATATTGACGAAGTGACTCTTTTACGTGCTCTTGAGGGGCGTGTGGAGCTTTAAGGTTACTGTTCTGATAAAAGATTTCGGAAAAGGAGGCATCACTTTGTCTAAAAAGAAAGCAACTTCTTCTGACGTGGCAAAGAGGGCAGGAGTCTCCCAGGCAACTGTTTCCATGGTCCTGAATAAGAAATATAATGTTTCTTTTTCCAGAGAAACAGTGGAGAAGGTAGAGCAGGCAGCCAGAGAATTAGGCTATCATCTTCCCGGACGAAAGAACAGAAAAGAAAGCCGGAAAGAGAAGCTGATCGTTGTTTTTTGCCCTACGCTTACAAGCCCGTATTATGTATTGCTTCTGCAAGGGATTGAAGCAGTGGCGAACAAGCAGGGATATGGTGTCTTTATCTGTAATACACAGAGAGATCCCCGTCTGGAGGAGAAGTATCTGCGCATGATGGGTACAATAGAGCCGCTTGGCATTATCTACTGCTGTAATCCAAATCCGGATTTTCAGCAGCAGGTAGAGGAACTGGCGCAGACAATCCCACTGGTTATCATCAGTAATAAAGAGAAAACTACAACTATAGATGCCATTAATCAGGATAATACAGTTGTGGGAAGGATGATGGCAAGACATCTGCTTGATCTGGGGCACAGAGATGTAGCGTTTATCACTCCGCCCCTGACAAGGAGACAATGGCAGAGAACGAAACGTGTAAATGGTTTTGTGAAAGAGTTTGAGAAAGAAGGCCTGAAGGATCATGTGATCATTAAGGCTGCGGATGAAGCTATCGATATGCAGATCCCACGGATGGATTCGGAATATTCGATGGGTTATGAGCTTACTATGGAGCTTCTGGATGAAGGCAGGGAATTTACAGCTATTGCAGGCCAGAATGATATGATGGCTATTGGTGCGCTGGATGCTCTCCATGAAGCAAGGATTCATGTACCCAAGGATGTATCGGTGATTGGGTGCGATAATATCTTTTATTCGGGAATACGGAAGATCTCTCTTACTACGATCGATCATTTCGTAGCCCTTAAAGGCAGAGATGCCTGTGATATTATACTGCGCAAAATCGATGAGCAGGACCGTTTTCTCACAGATTCTGCTCCTGTCAGTCTCTATAATATTGAATATACCCCCAAGCTGATAGCGAGACGCACTACGGGGTATGTCAGAACCAAAAAAAATTAATTAAATACGTCGATGAAAATTATTAATAATAATTTATCGAAACTGCAGAACAGTTATTTGGTATAGAGCTGTGTGGCGAGGTAGATTGCGAATATCTACCCGGCAGGCATTTTCTGGAAACGTACCAAAATTTCAGGATGTGCGGCTGAAATCCGATATCAGAAATGATTTCTGACGGAGGTTTCCTGCAACAGCAAAGACAGCGAACAGTTACGAAAAGAAATGGTTATAAAACATATTGTATATTGCATGTTGATAACAACGAATATATGCTTTGACTGAAAAATAAAGAATTAATAAGACATGCAATTATTAATAAAGAAATTATTAATAATCTTTTGCCACGCTTGACCTGAATGTAAAGTCTGTTATAATGAAACCATCAGATCAATGAACGATTATGACAAGCAAAAATCAGGAGGGTTAAGAACATGAAATTTTTTATTGACACAGCAAAAGTAGAAGATATTAAGGCAGCTAATGATATGGGTGTAATCTGTGGTGTTACCACAAATCCGTCTCTTATCGCAAAAGAAGGAAGAGATTTCAAGGAAGTAATCAAAGAGATCACATCTATCGTAGACGGACCGATCAGCGGTGAAGTAAAAGCTACTACAACAGATGCAGAAGGAATGATCAAAGAGGGACGTGAGATTGCAGCCATTCATCCGAATATGATTGTTAAAATTCCTATGACAGTAGAAGGTCTGAAAGCAGTTAAGGTTCTTCATGCAGAAGGAATCAAGACAAACGTTACTCTGATCTTCACTGCTAACCAGGCACTTCTGGCTGCAAGAGCAGGTGCTACTTATGTATCTCCGTTTCTTGGAAGACTGGATGACATTTCTACAAGAGGTGTTGATCTGATCCGCGAGATCGCTGAGAATTTTTGAAGTGGCAGGAATCGAGACAGAAATCATCGCAGCAAGCGTAAGAAATCCGATCCATGTAACAGACTGTGCACTTGCAGGTGCTGACATTGCAACTGTTCCGTACAATGTAATCGTACAGATGACAAAACATCCTCTGACAGATGCAGGTATTGAGAAATTCCAGAAAGATTATAAAGCAGTATTCGGCGAATAAGGAGAATTTACCACAATGGAAAAATTAGAACTTCAGAAAATTGCAAACGAAGTCCGTAAAGACATCGTTACTGCATTACATTCTGCAAAAGCAGGACATCCGGGCGGATCTCTGTCTGCAGCAGATGTATTCACTTATTTATATTTTGAAGAAATGAATATTGATCCAAAGGATCCTAAGAAGGCTGATCGTGACCGTTTTGTACTTTCCAAAGGCCACACAGCACCGGGATACTACTCTGCACTTGCAGAAAGAGGCTTTTTCCCAAAAGAAGATCTGAAGACTCTTCGTCATCTGGGTTCCTATTTACAGGGACATCCGGATATGAAACATATCCCGGGTGTTGATATGTCCAGCGGTTCTCTGGGACAGGGAATCTCTGCAGCAGTTGGTATGGCGCTTTCTGCCAAATTAAGCAATGAAAGCTATCGTGTATACACCTTATTAGGTGACGGCGAAATTCAGGAAGGCCAGGTTTGGGAAGCTGCTATGTTTGCAGGCTTCAGAAAACTGGACAATCTTGTAGTGATCGTGGATAATAATGGACTTCAGATCGACGGTAAGGTTGATGAAGTATGTTCTCCATACCCGATTGATAAGAAATTTGAGGCATTTAACTTCCATGTGATTAACGTTGCAGACGGAAATGATATGGATCAGTTAAGAGCTGCTTTTGATGAAGCAAAAGCTACTAAGGGAATGCCTACAGCTATCATTATGAAAACTGTAAAAGGAAAAGGTGTTTCCTTTATGGAAAATCAGGTTGGATGGCATGGAAAAGCTCCGAATGACGAGCAGTATGCACAGGCAATGGAAGAGTTAGAAAAGGCAGGTGAAGCATTATGTCAGAAGTAAAGAAGATCGCAACAAGAGCAAGCTACGGTGCTGCGCTGGTTGAATTAGGTAAGAAACATGAGAACCTGGTCGTTCTGGACGCTGACCTTGCTGCAGCTACTCAGACTGGCGTATTCAAAAAAGAATTTCCGGAGCGTCATATTGACTGTGGTATTGCCGAGTGTAATATGATGGGCATTGCCGCAGGTCTGGCTACTACAGGAAAAGTTCCATTTGCCAGCACATTTGCAATGTTTGCAGCAGGACGTGCTTTTGAGCAGGTTCGTAACTCTATTGCATATCCGAAGATCAATGTAAAAATTGGCGCTACTCATGGCGGAATTTCTGTAGGTGAAGATGGTGCTACCCATCAGTGTTGTGAGGATTTTGCTCTTATGAGAGTAATTCCGGGAATGGTTGTTGCCTGCCCTTCTGATGATATTGAAGCAAAAGCTATGGTAGAAGCAGCTTATGAGCATGTTGGTCCTGTATATATGAGATTTGGACGTCTGGCAGTTCCGGTTATCAATGACAGACCGGACTATAAATTTGAATTAGGCAAAGGTATTGTCCTTCGTGAAGGAAAAGACCTTACGATTATTGCAAACGGTCTCTGTGTAGCTCCTGCTCTTGAAGCTGCAGAGAAGCTTGCGGCAGACGGCGTAGATGCAAAAGTAATCAATATCCATACGATTAAGCCTCTGGATGAAGAACTTGTAGTTGCAGCAGCCAAAGAAACAGGCAAGGTTGTAACTGTAGAAGAGCATTCAGTAATCGGCGGACTTGGCGGAGCAGTATGCGAATGCCTGTCTGAGAAAGCACCTGTACCTGTAAAACGTATCGGTGTAAATGATGTATTCGGAGAATCCGGTCCTGCCACAGCTCTTCTTGAGAAATATGGTCTTGATGCAGAAGGCATCTACAAACAGATCAAAGAATTTGTATAATTTACGATTCCCTGTGTGATGGTATCTGCCAGAGAGATTACCGTAGACAGGCGGGTAGTCTGAAGGGTTAGCTGTTCCAGTACACCTGCAATGTTTACAATCCCTGTGATATGGATATCACCAACAGGAGGAAGTTCTTTCTGAACTGCAGCACCTGGGTAAAGTGCACCATCTGCAATGGTCACATATCCCAGGTGCTTTTTTTGTCCAAGAGAGGCATCCACTGCAATAACCAGACCTTCGGGATGCAGAATTTTGATCTGGCGGGAAATTCTGGAAAGATTTAAAGCATGTACGGGGCTTTTCAGGGTACCGTAAACATAAACGCCATGAGTGTCCGTATTCAGATGTTCAAGTAACTGGTGTCCGATATAGGGACCGAGACAGTCTCCTGTCACGCGGTCACTTCCGATACACAGAAAAACCAGTTCCGACCATCTGCCGGGATATTGAAGAATACATTTATTTAAAAGAAAAGCGATTTCCTCAGCAGAACTGCTTTTCTGTGAGTCCACATAAAATACCATAAAACCTCCCTGATCGTATTTATGTACTCGCAGAGTCTCTATTGTACCTGCACAAAAAGATTTCGAGAGCACATTATTGATTATATCTTTTAATTGCTATAGTCCCTTTGCTTCATAACAACAAGCTGCGAAGAGGCTTCTGATAACATCATATCCTTACCGGGATAAAAATATGCACTGTGCAAAATCTGTCGCCAAATTCTGGTAAATTCCTCTTACAATGTGATAAAATCTGCAATTTATCTGTGTTATCCTGATACCCGAAGGGGTGATGAGAGATGATAGAAGTAATCTATAAGGACGAATCTCAGGAAGGACAAAATGGTGAGGAACCGTTTGGATTACCCAGAAATATACGCCAGATCGGCCTGGCAGCCGAAGATTACAGGATTTATATGGAGGACTATGTGTACACATTTCTGGTAAGACTTGCCAGAACGGAAGACTCTCTGGGAGAAGCAAAAACCAGAGTGGCAGTTCTTACAGGAAATCTTAAATGGCGTTCTCAGACAGCTTATCTGTTTATCAAAGGTGCTATTATAGCGGAGGAGATGGAGGCAGCACCTGATCATATCGATTTTTCGGAAAATCAATGGAAGCAGATACAGGAAGCCCAGAAGGAGTACTTCGAAGATCAGGAGATTGTGGGATGGTTCTTTTCACAGCCTCAGCTTCTCCTGAAGGTATCGGAAGTGATGTTAAAAGTACACATGAAACATTTTGGAGGAGAAAAAGTCCTGATGCTTATGGAACCTCAGGAAAGGGAAGATGCTTTCTTCCGTTATGAAAACAATGAAATGGTGCGTCTGGGAGGGTATTATCTTTATTATGAAAAAAATCCCGGTATGCAGACGTATATGATCGACAAAAATGAAGAACTTCAGCCGGAACCTCAGGAAAAATATGAAGATCAGGCTGTGAAAGATTTTCGCAAAATAATTGCAGATAAAAAGGAAACCAGGAAGGAGCCGGCAGCTCCTTCTGTTTTTTCATATGGATTAACTGCATGTCTGGCAATTGCAGTACTGACAGTGGGTGTTAATTTTTACAGAAGTTACCAGAATGTAAAACAGAACGAAAAGGAGAGCGCGACGGTTTCTTCAGTGATCGTTGAGGAGATAACGCCGTCTCCTGTTGTCGGGACTTCGAACAATGAAGCTGTCAGGCAGCATAAACAATACCGGACAGATACTATACAAAATGATGCAGGGAAGAATAAAAAGAATAATGAAGAGAATGATGAAGAGAATAATCAAAGCACCAGTGAAAAAGAAAATTCTGAAAAGAAAAACAATACTTCAGAGAAAAAAATATCAGCAGAGCAGACAGATACAGAACAAAAATCGGACAAAACAGAACAGCTTCCGGATGTAAAGACAGAAAAAGCAGATAAAACCGAACAAATCTACCAGCAGGAAGCAGATGAACGTAAAGCACAGAAACGTGTCAGGGAAGCTGTGCAGAAGGAAAACAGCGAAGCAGCGGGAAAAGCCCATGAATCATATGTGATTCAGCCCGGCGATACTCTTTTTCAGATAAGTATGGACAGATACGGAAGTATCGAAGCCATAAGTCAGATCTGCAAATTGAATGGGATGTCAGCGGACGAAATCATTTATCCGGGACAAGTAATTGTATTACCTTAGAAAACTGTGCTATAATAAATGGCAAAAACTGAAACCTGATAATCAACAAAATGAAAGTGAGAAATAAGGTAAAGGCTAAAATGGCAAATACATTTAAGAAAATAATAAAAAAACATAAAAAGAAAAAGCTTCAGGCAGAGAGAAACAGAAAAGCGAAAGCCCGGGAGAGAGCTGAAGAGGAATATGCAGATGATTATGAGCGCAGATTGTCCCGCCACAAAAGAAGTGTAGTGAAAAAGACAGTTATTACAGTGGTGGCGATAGCTGCTGCTGTAACGGCTGTGGGATTTTACATAGAGAAGAGAAGCTATCATACTTATAAAGTAGTCCAGACAAGTGAGCAGGAGGATATTGTTTCTACAAATTATGTTGAAATGGACGGAAATATCCTTCGATACAGTCCGGACGGAGTTTCGCTTGTTTCTGATAAGATGAGTACATTATGGAGTGAAACCTATCAGATGCAGAATCCTGTGGCAGATGTCAATGGAACTCGTGCGGTGATTGCGGATAAAGATGGAACAACTTTGGAGATTTATGATAAATCCGGAAAAACAGGCAGTGTAACTACTTCTTACAGTATTGTCAAAGCAAAAGTATCCAAAAGCGGTCTTGTTGCGGCAATCCTGGATGGCGGAGATGATACATGGATTGATTTTTATGGTACAGATGGAAGTCTGATTGCTGAAAATCAGACGAAGATAGATGATCCGGGATATCCCCTTGATATTGCTGTATCTGAAGACGGAGTGATCATGATGGTAACCTATCAGTTCGTAGATGGAAGTGATACGACCAGTTATGTGGCATTTTACAATTTTGGAGATGTAGGACAGAACGAGGATGACAGAATTGTCAGTGGATATAAGTATGAAGGCGTGGTAGTTCCGCAGATCCAGTATCTTGATAATAACCGGTCTGTAGCACTTAAAGATAATGGATTTACAATTTATCATGGAAGCCAGATTCCGAAGGAAGTAAAAACAGTAAAAGTAGATAAAGAAATTGTCAGTACTTTTTATGATAATGATATGATTGGTCTTGTGTTTAAGAATGACAGTAAAGACAAACAGTATACAATGGAAGTTTATACTACAGATGGCAAATTGAAATTCAAAGAAAACTTCAATATTCCATATACGACGATTAAATTAAGCGGTGGAAATATTCTGATGTACAACAGTTCCCAGATGTGTGTAATGAACAGCAGGGGAGTACAGAAATATCTTGGCAGTGTGGATGGAACGATCAAAGATTTCTTCAAAATCGGAATGAACAGATATCTTCTGGTATTGGACAGCGGTGTAGAGATAATAAAACTTAGTTAGGAGGATGAAAATGGCTTTAACGTGGGCCGGAGTCATTACGATACTTTTTCTGGCGGCTGCATGTGTCAGAGGTTATAGGCGGGGACTGATAAAAGAACTGGTTTCGCTTGTATGTGTTTTTCTGTCGATGGCGATCGTGTGGTTTATAAATCCTTATGTAAATGAGTTTATTCGGGAAAATACATCAATTTATGAAAAAGTACAGGAAAGCTGCCGGGAGTTTGTAGGAGAGGAATACAGCACATGGACAGGCAGTGGAGAAAGCCAGACTGAATTTATAAATGAAATGAATCTCCCGGAACTGCTGAGGAATGGACTGGTTCAGAATAATAATTCTGACAGTTACCAGTATTTGGCTGTAACTACATTTTCGGATTATATTGCTCAATATCTGGCGAGAATGGCAGTGAATGGAATTTCTTTCCTGATTTCTCTGCTGATGTCGACGATTATGGTGAGGAGTATCACATGGATGCTGAATCTTGTGACGAGATTACCTGTGTTGCATGGCATGAACAAGGTAGCAGGAGCGTTGCTGGGGGCAGTTAAATTCCTTATAGTAATATGGATTATCTTTCTGGCTCTCACCATTGTGTGCAATACAAAGGTTGGTGAGGCGGCCCTTCAGATCATTAAGAAAGATTGCATCCTGAGTTTCATATATGACAGAGATATCCTGATCAGGATATTTATGAGTATCTTCTATTAAAAAGGTTTGGTATCTGTGGACCGTAGGTATCGGATCCAAATGTCTTCCTGCGCAAATGCGAACGATTTTTGAATAATTGCGCGTCGCATTCTCGTTACTTAGTGATGAGTTAGACGCGCAAATTTTTTACCCAAAGGAAAACATATGTTTACTTTTAGCGCTATATGTGCTAAAATATAGCCATGGACTTAAATGTATTTTTAACTTCCAGTTGGCAAGAGTAAATTCCAGTCTCATAGAAATTACTTCTGCACATATATATTGTCATTGATGACCATTGCTATGTATACTGTACTTGCAACTGATTGCCTGCCTGTGCAGATTGGAGATAAATATGAATAATAAAGGCAATCGGAAACATTTAACATTTGAGCAGCGTGTTGAGATTGAAAAAGCTCTTACTGAGAATAAAAGCTTTGCTGAAATTGGAAGAATCATAGGCAAAGATTCCTCAACAATATCTAAGGAAGTACGTCTTCATGCACGTGTCAAAGAGCGTCCGGATCCGGGTTATACCAATCCTCCCTGCATTCATCGAAAAAAATGTAAAATGACCTGTCTCTGTGATGAGCAATGTGGAACTATGTGTAAAATCTGTAAAAAGCAAAATATGCGTTGTATAGATGTATGTCCTGCATATGAAACGGCGGAATGTGAGAAGCTTAAAAAGCCGCCATATGTATGTAATGGATGCGCTAAAAAAAGCCATTGTCTCATGCCAAGAATGTTTTATTCTTCCAAGTATGCTCATGATGAATATCGCAGTGTGCTTGTTGATAGCAGAGTTGGTATCAATCAGACTCCCGAAAGTATTCAGTCCATGAACGATTTACTGGTCCCACTGATCAGGGATAAACACCAGTCCATCGGACACATTTATGCTACCCACGCAGAGGAATTAGGCTGCTCCAGAAGAACACTTTACTCTTACATTAATGATTGTGTATTTGATATCCGCAATGGTGATTTAAGACGTTCTGTGCGCTATAAAAAGCGCAGGAAACCTACGAAGGCAGGATCAAAAGACCGTTCTTACCGCCAAGGTCATAACTACGAAGATTTTCAGGATTATATGAAGGAACATCCAGATACCAATGTCGTGGAAATGGACTGTGTGGAAGGTAAGAAAGGCGAAAGCAGATCTATCTTGACCTTTACATTCCGCAACTGCAATCTTATGCTCATGTTCCTTTTGGAATATCAGGATCAGGAATGCGTCCTGGAGGTCTTTGTATGGCTGGAAACAGTTTTGGGACAGGAGGCATTCAAAAAGCTTTTTCCAGTGATCCTCACGGATGGAGGTTCTGAATTCTCCGCCCGAAAAGAGATGGAAGAATTCTGTGACGGAAGTAAAAGTACTACTGTCTTTTACTGTGATCCATACAGCTTTTGGCAAAAAGGTGCCTGTGAAAAGAATCATGAGTATATCCGCTATATATGTCCGAAAGGCAGTTCATTCGCTAATTTAAATGACGATAAAGTCAGGCTTATGATGAATCACATAAATAACGAAAAAAGAGACAGTTTTAATGGACACAGTCCATATGAACTCTCTCTTTTACTCTTGGACAACAAGCTGCATAAATCATTAGGATTAAAGGCAATCGAACCTGATGACGTTATGCTTAGTCCGAAACTTATAAAATAAAACAGTAAAGCACAGGCAGATTTCACTGCACCAGAATTTAGTCTTACACATAAGGCATGTGGAATTTAGTCCTGCATACTATTTTCAGATGCCCATTTAGCATGTAAAAAAACATTAAAACTGGGTGCTTATGGACTCATTATAAAGCAAATATATGAATTTGTTAAGACGTAAAGTGGAAATTAATCCTGCAGAATTACAGGGATAATCCACAGCTGGAAATTAGTTTTTCATTTAAGTTTTTCCACATTATAATAAATCTTTGAAATAATTCCGGACATTTAGTCTTTTTCCAAACTTATAATATTATCAATTGGCTGTTCTAATATCTTTGAAATATTCATAAGAATCAAAATATCCATCGCAGAACTGCCATTTTCGATCCTGGATACCGTAGCAACAGACACATCTAATAATTCTGCCAGTTTTTCCTGATTATAATGTTTTTGTTTTCTATACTCTCTTACATTATTTCCAATCTGTAATAATTTGGAGTCTACTTTCTTATACATGATACAACACCTCCCGGGCCCATACAAAAAAGCCGCAAAAATATAATCTCTTTTCAGAGTATATTTTCACGGCTTTGAATCTAAAAACAAGAAAATATATTATTGTTTTTGACTGCTCACTCGTTCTATATATAATTTGTTTTTCTTATTAGCCTCCTTATTCTTTAATGTTGAAAATACATCAACAATTCATTTTGTCAGATATTCCTGTAATAAGCAGTCAAACGTTTCTGTCGACTCTCATCACAGTTTTCCAATTGAATTTCAACAGGATTTCTGCATACCGGACATTTAATCCTCACTGTTCCCTTTGCTTCAAGACCAATATCAAACAGTCTTCCATTTCCACAGCAGGGACAATGCACTTTCAAAAAATGTTTTCTCTATTTTTGCTTTTCCACCCATACAATCACTCCTTATTCGAACATTTGTTCTTATAATATATCATGCATTGCACCCATATTCAAGTGTTTTATAACACTTTTTCATAGTACATTACAGTGGATATCGCATTCCGCTTCGCTATTTGTTCATAATCCAACAACTGCTCCGTAATATATTCCCCTACTACTTATTGCTTTTCGTAACCTCCGCAGGAGACTTACTTGATTCGGTTAAAAGACGAAGGAACCTGCATACCTGCAAGGTTCCTTCGCTTCTTAATATAATATTTTCTACTAATTTTTGAAAATATCGACAAACCTCCTGCCAATCTCATATTCAGACATATTTCTCTATGAAATGATTTCCCGGTATTTCTTTATATGTTTCCGGATCATTAATATTGGAAAAATACCAGTCCGCGACCTGGCTTTCGTAGCATTCGTATCCATTTTTCCGCAGAAAAGCAAAGACTGCGCCTTTCCGCTCTGTGATTTCTTCAAGCATGGCATCTGCCAGGTCTGTACAGTATACTCCCATAAGAGGTTCCTCATGCCCGCTGTGGCTCAGTATCACTGCTTTTGCATCTGAATGCAGAGATTGGCGAATCAGTGCAGTCAGTTCCTCTGCCGGAACCAGAGGAACATCTACACCAAGTACCAGGCAATATGGATTCTTTGCTTTACGAAAACAGGCTTCCAGCCCTCCCAACGGACCTTTTCCCGGGAAACGGTCTGGTATAATGGGATATTTATATTTATTTTCACCATGATAGCCAGACAGAAGGATATCACTGATTCCAAGCTTTTCCCCCTTTTCTATCTGCATCTCAAGAAATGTCTTCCCATCTATCGTCAGATCTGATTTGTCCCGTCCCATGCGGCTGCTGGCACCGCCAGCAAGAATAATCATAGAAATTTCTTTCTTTCGCATTATCAGTTTTCCTTTTTGTTTATATAAATCATCAATAAAAGCATTGATTTTTTCTTCATATTTAAAAACTACAGACAGAAATGTCTGCATAACGGTTAGGGTGTCTTACATATCTCACCCGCCAATCTGTGACATTCCTCTGATTTCATCCTGCTCTGTCTTCGCTTCATAAAAATTATGGCTCACCGGTTTATTCCAGATCACCTGATAAATTGCTTTTTTCAGTTCCGAATCTGTGCAGCCGCCGCGCATAAGCCCCCGCAGGTCTGTACCTTTCTGATACTGGAGGCATCCTTTCATGAATCCTTCGGATGTAAGACGTACTCGGTTGCACTGACTGCAGAATTTGTGAGTCATGGCACTGATAAATCCGATTTTTCCCTTAAATCCTGCGATTTCATAGTAATGGCATGGACCGTTTCCGTAGCGTTCATTGACTGCATGCATCGGACCGTAGGCTTCTTCCAGTACTGCTTTGATAGATTCTTCATCCTGGAATGGGAACTGTTTTCCGAATCCGATTGGCATCATCTCGATAAAACGCACATGGATTGGATATTTCTGCGCCAGTCCTGCAATCCCGATGAAGTTTTCTTTTTTCCTTGATCACCGGAACGCTGTTGATCTTCAGGGAAAGTCCCGGATGTGCAAGTGCTGCTTCGATTCCCTCAAATACCTTTTCCAGTCCGTCACGTCTCGCTACTTTTTTGAACAGTTCCGGATCCAAAGTATCCAGACTGATATTAATGGCGTCAATTCCTGCATCCAGTAATGCATCCAGCTGCTCGGCGAGCAGGATTCCATTTGTTGTTAATGTCACTTTCTCAATTCCCGGGATCGCCTTGATCTGTTTTGCAAGACTTGCACAGCCCTTACGAACAAGAGGCTCACCGCCTGTCAGTTTAATCTTACGGATTCCCAGATCTGCTGCGCACCTGCAGATGCGGAGAATCTCATCGTATGTGAGGATTTCTGCATGAGAAAGGGATTTTACGCCTTCTTCCGGCATACAGTAAATGCATCTCAGATTACATCTGTCTGTCAGGGAAATCCTTAAATAATCTATTTCTCTTCCATATTTGTCTATCATCGGCTCTACCTGCCTTTTACTTTCTAATAATTGATTTTTCTGTTACCGGATACGGGTGAACCGCAACCTTTGTAACCTTTTCTTCTGTTATTCGCCGTCAAAATCACAGGCAATATTTTCTCTCATAATCGTTTGACACTCCATACTCCGCAGTCTATACTTAATGTATCAAGATTATTAAAATCCTTACCGGACGAAAGGAACTGTCCTATGAAAATCAACGAACAATACCACAACCTGAATCTGCTCGAGAATGTTACCTATGAGTTTCTGGGTCGTGACGGGGAAACTCATGAAGAAACGGAACCCATTCTTGTGGAACACATGATGGATGTATATGTAAATGAACGCCTGACCATGAAACTGGTCTGTATCCCACAACATCTGACAGAACTGGTTCTCGGCCGCCTCTTTACGGAAGGTATCATCTCATCTGCCGAGGATGTGGAGCAGATCTACATCTGTGAATTCGGCAAACGTGCCCGCGTGATCCTGAGTAAAAATAAATCCGGGCAGTCTCATGAGGAAAATGAAGATTATGTTGCTCCTACTCCGACCTGCTGCACCGGAAATCGTGTTCTTAATGATTATTTTATCACAGATCAGCCAATGACGCCAGTTACACCTGTCCCATGGAAAAAACAGTGGATCTTTGATCTTGCAGACTGTTTCGCCAATGGTACCCCGCTTCACAGCCAGACCTGGGCAACTCACAGCTGTTTTCTTGCCTGTGACGGAGAACTGCTCTTTCAGTGCGAAGATATCGGACGTCATAATGCTCTGGATAAGGCCATCGGTTATGCCCTGCGCCATAATATTGACCTGAAAAAATGCGTGGTTTATTCCAGTGGACGTATCCCTACAGATATGGCGATCAAGGCAATCCGCGCCGGAATACCGGTTCTGGCAAGCAAGGCATCCCCTTCCGCCGAGGCAGTTGCCATGGCCAAAGAATACCACCTTACCCTTATCTGTGCCGCGCGACGTGACCGTATGAAACTCTTTACCGGAAATAATCCGACAGAATAAATTCTGCAATACACTCTGCATTGTCCAGTTCAAAGAATGGAACATTTTCCAGTACAGACAGTGCATCTCTTTCCTCTGCATCCAGGTTTGTGGCGATCGCCATCAGTTTCTTTGGATTGCAGACACTTTCTGCCGAATTTCCCTTACGGATAATTTCAATTTTCGGATAAGTACTGTATTTAAATCCTTCCAGTAAGATCAGATCTGCCTCCGGAAAAAATTCTGCCAGCTCTTTTTCGGAAATCTGCGGCTGCTGTTTTACCAGCATATATTTGCCTGCTGAAAAAACTGCTGTGCCGTAGGCTCCGGACTGAAGCTGACAGTATGTATCCGTTCCCGGTACGTCCGGCACGAAATCATGCCCGTCATGCTTCAGCACCGCCACTTTAAGGCCCTTGTCTTTAAAAATCTCCAAAAGCCTGCAGATCAGAGTTGTTTTCCCTGAATTCTTTACACCGCTGATTGCAAATATTCTTTTTCTTTCCACCTGTTTGCTGCTCCTCTCAAAGCAAAATCGCGCCCACTTTATCCCCTGCGTTCAGGCTTCTGCTTTCCTGATTTTCCATGGTTTTTGTATCAATCAGGCAATTGCAACCGGCCATGGAACTGAGGACTCCGTTAGAGTGAAGACCATTGGGAAGATGAAATTTTCCATTTTCCAGATATGCCCGGATAAAGCGGCGGCCCTTGATTCCTTTTTCAAAGTTATCAGCCATAATGCCATTTACTTCTTTCAGACCGATTGATGGATCCTGCATCATTTTTTCCAGTGCAGGACGAATCAAAAGTTCTATGCTGACTGCAACACCAAAAGGATTTCCGGAGAGACTGATGATCGGAATCTCTCTTTCTGAAGCGCAATGATCTGTTGCAGTTATATCGGAAGTCTTTTTATATGCAGAAAACAGTGTAGGCATTCCCGGTTTCATCTTTACCCTCCAGAAAATCCGCTCTGCTCCCATCAGTCTCAGGGACTCATGCATAATGTCCTTCTTGCCTACAGATACACCTCCCGTAGTGATGATCATATCTGCCGCTTTTGCTGCTTCTTTTAATTTCTCAGACATAACCGTCGGATCATCTTTGACTGCTTCCATATGGAAAGATTCGATTCCCAGTTCACGCAGTCTGGCAGACAGCATTGTCATATTGCTGTTGTAAATTTTTCCTTCCGGCAATGGAATTCCCAGTTCTACCACCTCATCTCCTGTAGTCAGAAGCACGATTCTCGGCTGACGGTAAACCGGCACTTTCGCCACTCCCATTCCGGCCAGAATTGCTGCCTCCACATATCCGATATGTGTTCCTTTTTTCAGAAGTGTAGTTCCCTTTTTAAAATCCTCTCCTGCGAAGCAATAATTACTCCATCGCTTCTGTTCGCTGTAAACTTCTACCGTATCTTCGCCATAATCGGTATCCTCCTGATAAATACAGCAATTGCAGCCATTGGGTATTGCAGCACCTGTCATAATGCGCACTGCCTGTCCCTGCTGGATTTCTCTTTCCGAATACTGTCCTGCATCAATCTCTTCCATGACTTTCAGCCTCACCGGATGCTCTTTAGCGGCACCTGCAAGGTCCTCTGCCTTACACGCATAGCCATCTACCGGAGAGCGGTCAAAAGGAGGATTGTCAAACCCTGCCACCATATCCTGCGCCAGGATTCTTCCCCCTGCTTTATTCAGTTCTGTTTCTTCTGTCTCGTTTATTACAGGCGTATGCTGCAGAATCTGTTCCACTGCCTGTTCTACACTGATTCCCTCCACGCACTAATTCCTCCTCTTGTATATTACATTTTTATAGTCTTTTCAATGCCTTTATAACCACCGGGTCAATTGACGGATATATTAGTTTTACCTTTTGAACTCTATAGCAATTTCAGAGAATAATATCACTAAGATACTCCATTAGAGCCTTATTTTTCATAAACCAGATTGTCTTCAGTATTTCGGAAATTGCTATAACATCATAATATTCAGCCCACTGCTGAAGAATTACATATTTTTCATCTCTGTTGGAGAATGATTTCTCCTTCTCTCAGCCTCCCTGCCTCCAGAATCTGACAGAATACAAACCAGGGTTCCATGGGCGTGCATACCTTTTCTCCCTTATAAGCATCTGATGCAGGACCGCCAGCACCGATCCTGACTGCTTCCAGAAGTACATCTCCACAACGAAATCTGTTCCCCTCCGCAATACTGTTCCAGTCAATCCCTTCCACAAGGAGATTTTCTCCAAACCGGCCATATCTGAATTCTTCTTCGGACTGTTCGAAATATTCTTTTACCTTCTCATAAGGAAGAAGACTGACCTGCTTTCTTCCGCCCATTCCATAATGCACATCTCCCACAAGTCCCTGCAGATCAGCTTCGCATTCATGAATATTCTGCGAGCAGGTCTTGCGTTCCTTACTGATGCATACACATAATATCTTCGCCATTTTCTGTCTCATCCTTCCTGATGTCTCTTTATAAAACCATGTACTGTTGTTTTTCCTGCTTTCTCAGATCGCCCAGAATGCAATATTCACATTCTTTCCTGCATTCTGCAGATGCTCCACAAGTTCTTCTGCTGCCTGTTCTTTCCTTTTTTCTGTGATTCCCAGTTCCACGTTACTCTTATTGATAGCACCACCGAAGTAGAAATTAATATCCGTTGCCTGCTCAAACAGCATCACACCAAGCAATGCTGCCGCATCTTTTTTTCGTTTCAGCCTGTTAAAGGACAGCCTGTCCTCCATCCATTCTTCACAATATTCAAGCAAATGCTCAATCGTAAGAAATCCCTCTGTCACCAGCTCTGTACCTTCCAGCTTATAATAGGCAGGAACGTCTCCGCAGGCAGTTTCACTAAGAGAGATCAGCTCTTTATCCAGATATCTGGCAGCACACTGTGCAGTAGTTCCGCCGCAGATTACATGATATCCCTCTGAATCGAAAAAGGACTTCAGATATCGCTCATCATGCTCCTCCTTACTTGGCGGGCCGATCATAAGGTTTACCACCTGTTTATGCCGCATCCGCAGGACAATGGCTGTAATATCATCATCCGTTTCATTCAGATTCAGATCCAGGCTGGCCTCTGCCAGATAGCCTGCCATCTCCTGTGCGCTCATCCCTTTATGGTACTTTGCCCTGCAGAAAGCCATTACATCATCTCTTCCCCAGCCGCCGTTGGTAGTTTTTCCCATTCCTGCATTGGTGACACCGTCGGACATAACGATCAGCATATCCTCATCTTTCAGTTCAAAACAGCTTTTATGGATTTCCTTCTCTTCGATCATACTTGTCTCCACCGGATAATCAAAGAGCTTGCCATCCCGGATCAGAATTGCATCCGGATTATCAAACTGATAAAGGCTTACCTGTTTCCCCTGAAAATTCAGCACTGTAAAGGTGGCATATGCCAGATTTCTCACACTGCACACAGGAAGCGTTTTTGCCACTGCACGCACTGCCTCATCCAGTTCCACCTGATTAATGATCATGGTACTGAGCATGGTCGCAGTCAGCGTGGAAAGGATATTCGCCTTTACTCCGCTCCCAAGTCCGTCAGAAAGCACCAGAACATGGTCTTTATCATTTTCTTCAATCTTATAGCAGTCCCCACAGAGAAATTCTTTCTTTTTATTCAGGCTCACATGACCAAAATCCATGCATAAGCCGTCAAATTCCACATTCAGTCCATGATGCTTATTTCTTTTCATTCTCTTCTTCACTCTCCAGAAGTATGGTATTTTTCAGTTTTTCTACTGCCACTTTGGTGTCTGCAGCAGTTTCTCCAAGAAGTCCGGCGATCTGCTGCACGATCTTCAGCTGTTCTTCTACCAGCTTATCTGCCATACGCGCAGCTTCAATCTGGGCATTATGAATCTGATCTTTATGCTTCCGCTCCTTTGTAATATCCTTCATAATGCAGAGAATCATTTTATTTTCTTTATCATTCGTCATTACGCGATCCAGATAACATTTCTGATCCTCCAGATAAATCTCATCCTGCATCAGATTCCGTTCAAAAGCCAGTATACTCGCCAGACTGTAATCATCCATGATCTCCGATACCGGTTTCCCGATCAGGCGCCGCTTTTTCGGCATATTGAACAATTTGGACGCCGCCTCATTCATCTGAATGATCTTCAGATTATAATCCACAGTTACCAGAAGTCCGGGCATGGCATTAAAGACTTTATTGGAGTAACTTTCCTGTTTTGCCCGCATATATGGAATGCACATGGCAACCTCAGCTTTATTCTGGATAATGGCAATTGCCTTTTCCCTGCATGTGTTGTACCCGCAGGCACCGCAGTTTAATTCATCCTTTGGAGAAAATTTTCCCATTTCCGCCAGAGCATCCCTGATTTCTTCCTCTGAGACCTCTTCCTGTTCCTGTGCAGAACAGTAACCGAAATTCTTTCTCAGCTCAAATCCCGGAAGTTCATAGTCTCCCTGCTCTCTGTGAAAATCTTTTCCAAAGGCTGCATTCTTCACTGCCAGAACATCTGCCAGATAATGTCCCTTCTTCATCTGGAAAGAAGGACCTGCCACACAGCCGCCGCTGCATGCATACATCTCAAGAAAGCAATTTTCAAAATCCTCCGGATGAAGTTCTTCCAGAACCTCCCTGCACTGCTCCATCCCACTTACAGAAAGCCTGCGGATTCCCTTTACAGCCCCAAGCAGGTCTGTTAAACCATCCGCAATGGCGATTTCTCTGGAACGGTAGGCAATCTGCTCAGGTTCTTTCTCAGTTATGGAAATCCCTTCTTTTTTCATCCATTGCACCAGCTCTTCCAATGTGATCACATAATCCACTTCATTTCCTGAGTCTCTCAACTCTGACATAGCTGAAATACAGGGACTTACATAGACAATCTCTGCCTTCGGATATTTTTTTTTTCAGATAACTGGCATGAAACTGCATCATAGAGGCAGACTGTACCAGATTTCCCAGAAGATGCGGATAGTGTTTCTTGACAAGCTGTACGATTACAGGGCAGGCAGAAGAGATCATTATTCCCGGTTCTTTCTGTTCCGCAAAAAGTGCTCTGTACTGCGAAATCATCAGGCTTGCACCTTCTGCTGCATCCGCTGCATCTGCAAATCCCAGCTTCTTCATCGCTTCCCTTATTCCATTGATACCGGTTACCCCAAAACGTGCCAGATATGCCGGATGAAGAGAGGCTATAACCTGCGTCTTATTCTCCATTGCATTGCAGATTGCAGGAATCATATTCTGCTCTTCCTTGGCATCCTGCGGGCAGACAAGGATACACTTCTCGCAGTAAATACACTGGCTTTCTATGATCCTGGCCTGATGATCATGAACACGTATCGCCTTGACCGGGCAGTTCCGGACACATTTGTAACAATTTTTACAACTGACTTTTTTAAACTGAAGGATTGACTGAAATCTCTGCATGCCTCGTACTCCTTATTATGTAACACTATATTTTTCACAAAAAATTATCTGTAACCGTTCCGTACTTTCACAGAATGATGTACTGCCGAATGATTATTTTTGCCTTTCCATAAAGGAATATGGAGCTGCCGCAAGGACAGCAGATCCATGTGCGACAGCCCCATATAATATTTACGATATCAGATCCGGAACTTTGTCTCCGATATTGTTTTATGCTTTCTCAATCTTAATTGCGCATACCTTATATTCAGGAATTCTTGCGTATTTGTCAAGTGCGGCGTTGGTCAGCCAGTTTGCATTTCCATCCGGGAAGTGGAATGGCATCCAGCTCTCACCCGGTGAGGTCTTTGTACCTACACGAGCGGTAGATTCAATGGATCCTCGTCTGGAAGAAACTCTGACTTTATCACCGTTTTTGATACCCAGCTTATCGGCATCTACGATGTTCATTTCGATAAATGACTTACCTTCGATCTCCATAAGCTCAGGTGTCTTTCCTGTCATGGCTCTTGTTGTGTAATGATACAGAATACGTCCTGTCATAAGGATGATCGGATATTCCTCATCCGGAAGCTCTGCTGACGGCACATATTTTGCAGGGTAGAACCAGCCAAGACCGCGGGAGAATTTACCAACATGCATGATCGGTGTTCCCGGATGATCCTTGGAGGTACATGGCCACTGAAGTCCCTGTCCATGAACTTCTTCACTGTCAAGACGTTCATGGCTGATACCTGCGAAGCTCGGTGTCAGGGATGCGATCTCATCCATGATCTGAGCAGAAGTCAGATGTGGCTGCGGATATCCCATGCGGTTCATCAGATCAATAATAATATCTGTATCCAGTCTCATCTCTCCAGGTACTGTGACAGCCTTGCGTACTCTCTGTACGCGACGCTCTGTATTGGTAAATGTACCCTCTTTCTCTGCATAGCTTACACCAGGAAGGATAACATCTGCATACTGAGCTGTCTCTGTCATGAAAAGTTCCTGAAGTACAAAGAAATCAAGACTCTTTAATGCTTTGATAATGTGTGTGGTATCCGGATCAGTAACTACCGGGTCCTCACCATAGATATACAGACCTTTGATCTCGCCTGTGATTGCTTTCGGGAATACATCAGTTGCATGAGTTCCGATATTCGGATCAAGTTTTACACCCCATGCTTTCTCGAATTTCTCACGAACTGCAGGATCAGTAACCTTCTGATATCCGGGATATACATTCGGCTGAGCGCCCATATCGCAGGCACCCTGTACGTTATTCTGTCCACGAAGCGGGTTAACACCACAGCCTTCACGTCCAAGCTTGCCAACCATCATTGCCATATTGGACATGGACATAACGCCCTCTGTACCTGTGGAATGTTCGGTTACACCAAGGCAGTAGATGATTGGAGCGCGGTCTGCTTTTGCATACATGATCGCTGCTTTTCTCAGATCGTCTGCGTCAATGTGGCAGATTTCAGCTACCTTCTCAGGTGTGTAATCTTTTACGATTTCCTTTAATTCTTCAAAACCTTCGGTACGCTCTGCAATGAACTTGTCATCCTGAAGACCTTCAGAAAGGATCACATTCATGATGCCGTTTGCAAAAGCAACATTTGTACCTGGTTTCAGTTTCAGATGGATATCTGCTTTCTTAGCCAGACCAATATCACGAGGATCAACTACGATCAGCTTGCAGCCTCTCTTGATGGCCTGACGGATCTGCATGCCGACTACAGGATGTGCTTCCTCAGGATTGGAACCAACCAGCATGATCAGATCTGCATTCTTTGTGATATCCTCAATTGGGTTTGTCATGGCACCTGAGCCAAGAGTCATCGCAAGACCTGATACAGATGCGGAATGACATACACGTGCACAGTTGTCTGTATTGTTGGTGCCGAAGCAGCAGCGAACCATCTTCTGTACCATGTAAATATCTTCATTCGGTGATCTGGAGCATGCAAAACCTGCAAGAGAATCAGAGCCGTACTGTTTCCTGATCTCCATAAATTTAGAAGCAACAAGATCCAGCGCCTCATCCCATGTTGCACGTTCGAATTCACCTGTCTCTTTATTCTTGATCAGCGGATATTTAATACGCTCCGGTGACTGTACGAAATCGAAACATCCGCTGCGTCCCTTAACACAGAGCAGTCCTTTGTTGGACGGTCCGTTTACAGCTTCTGTATCTACGATCTTTCCGTCTTTTACAAGGAGATAATACTGGCAGCCTGTTGCACAGTGAGGACAGGTAGTCAGAACCTTCTTGTCAATCTGGTACGGACGGTATTTCTTTCTGCGCTTCATGGTCAGTGCACCTGTCGGACAGGCCTGCACACAGTTACCACAGGATTCACAGATACCTTCGTTCCATTTATGTTTGTAATGTGCACCGATCACTGACTGGAAACCACGGTCCATAGTGTCGATCGCACCTCTTCCCACGATTTCCTTACATGTATTCACGCAGCGATGGCAGAGAATACACAGGCTTGGATCATAGGTAAAGAATTTATTGGTATCATCGATGGGCATATCCTTCATTTCACCGGGATAGCTTGTCTCAGTCACACCATATTCAAAACAGTAATCCTGTAATTTACAGTCGCCGTTTGCCTCGCAGGAGAAGCAGTGTACACGGTGGTCAGAAAGAAGGAGATCCAGTGTATCTTTACGATATGCAACTACCTTCTCTGACATTGTCTGTACTTCATCACCCTCTGAGCAGCGAAGTGTACATGCCGTATCAAATTTGGTTCTTCCGTTGTTTGTTACTTCTACCACGCACAAACGACAGGAACCATCCGGCAATACATCTTCCAGATAGCAGAGTGTAGGAATCTCCACTCCGATCTGTCTGGCAGCCTGCAGAATGGTCGTACCTTTTTCCACTTCTACAGGAATTCCATCTATTGTCAAATGAATCATCTTTTCACCCTCCTTAATTCACAGAAATTGCGCCGAATACACAATTTTCCAGACATGTTCCGCACTTAATACACTTGGAGGTATCAATGCTGTGAGGCTCTTTCTTATTGCCTGTGATCGCACCAACCGGACAGTTTCTCGCACACTTGGTACATCCTTTACATTTCTCAGGATCGATCACATAAGAACGCATTGCCTTACATACATGAGCCGCGCACTTTTTATCAACAATATGCTCTACATATTCATCTCTGAAGTTTCTTAATGTGGAAAGTACAGGAAGCGGTGCACTCTTTCCAAGTCCGCAGAGTGAACGGTCCTTGATAAAGTTTCCAAGATGCTCCAGTTTATCCAGATCCTCTACTTCACCCTTTCCGTCTACGATCCTCTCAAGGATTTCAAGCATACGCTTGGTGCCAATACGGCAGGGACCACATTTACCGCAGGATTCTCTCTGGGTGAAGCCCATAAAGAAACGTGCAACCTCTACCATACAGGTATGTTCATCCATAACTACCAGACCACCGGAACCAACGATCGCACCATATTTCTTAACAGAGTCGAAATCAAGAGGTACATCCAAATGTTCTTCTGTCAGACATCCACCGGATGGTCCACCGATCTGAACAGCCTTAAACGCAGCACCGGATTTCAGTCCTCCGCCGATATCAAAAATGATTTCCCTTAAAGTTGTTCCCATCGGAACCTCGATCAGACCTGTATTCTCAATGGATCCTGTCAGTGAGAAGGTCTTTGTTCCAGGTGATCCCTCTGTACCGATACTTCTATACCAGTCAGCTCCTTTGAGAATGATCTCCGGAATATTTGCATAAGTTTCTACGTTATTCAGAACAGTAGGTTTCGCCCATAATCCCTGTTCAACTGTACGGGGCGGTTTTACACGGGGCATACCTCTGCTTCCTTCGATAGATGCAGTCAGGGCAGAACCTTCACCACATACGAAAGCACCTGCACCACGGTTGATATGCATATGGAAGGAGAATCCTGTTCCAAGGATGTCATCACCTAACAGTCCCACTTCTTCCAGAACTGCGATAGCGTGTTTCAGTCGTGCTACAGACTGAGGATACTCCGCACGTACATAAATATAACCATGCTGTGCTCTTACTGCGTAAGCTGCAAGCATCATACCCTCGATCAGACGGTAAGGATCACCTTCCATTACAGAACCATCCATAAATGCTCCCGGGTCACCCTCATCACCGTTACAAACCACATAATGAACAGGATCAGCCTGGCGTGCTACCTGAATCCATTTCTTACCTGCCGGGAAGCCGCCGCCACCACGTCCGCGGATACCGGATTTATCAACCTGATCAATAACCAGATCCGGATCCATCTCAAACATTGCTTTCTCCAGAGCCTGGAAACCGCCGCTTGCTATGTACTCATTCAGAGATTCTGCATCAAACTTACCACAGTTCTTCAAAACAATACGGGTCTGTTTCGCGATAAACGGAATATCTTCCGGTCCGCGGCTTACTTTACCGCCTTTCTGATAAAGCAGTCTCTCGATAGTCTCATTACCCTGAACACTCTTCTCAAAAATCTCCTGGCAGTCTTCGATCTGAACCTTCGTATACTGGATCACATCGTCGCCTTTCTGGATACGAACAAGTGGTCCAAGCTCACAGACACCCTGACATCCTGTTTTCTTTACACCTACATGTGCATCTTTGTCATGAGGTCCAAACTCAATGGTAACTCCCGGAGCATCTTTGGCAATCTCCATGAATTTCTCATAGATTTTCTGAGAACCGGTTGCCACACATCCGGTACCTGAACAGACAAGAATACGACAGTCATAAGAATTAAGTTCTTTCACAGCTTCTTCTCTGATCTGCTCCAATACTTCCTTATTCTGGATCATCCCTGTTCGCCCCCTCTCAGTTTATCAATCAGCTCATCTGCCTTCTCCGGAGTCATTCTCGGATATACCTCTTCATTGACCATCATAGTCGGTGCAAGTCCGCAGGCACCAAGACAGGAAACTGTTTCCACAGTAAACATCATATCGTCTGTCGTCTTCTTTGTCTTTGACAGCCCCAGTTTCTTATAAAGTTCCTCCAGAACCGGTATTGATTTTCTTACATGACAGGCTGTTCCGTCACAGACCTTGATCACATATTTACCTTTCGCATCAAATGAGAAATTCTCATAAAATGTGGCAACACTGAACGCTTTCGCTTCTGTCACACCGATCTGCTCCGCAACATATGTAAGCAATTCTTCCGGGAGATATCTGTACACCCCCTGAATATCCTGCATGATCGGAATCAGTGATGCCGGCTTTTTACCATAGAAAGCAATGATCTCATCCGCTTTCTGATAAAATGACTGATCTAGCATTTCGCACCCTCCTTATACCTGTTTTTCTCTTTTTATTGCACTCTTTACATATTGTAACGTTAATTATATGCCTTTTTCGTCATTTTCACAAGCGCATTTATAGAAATTTTCTAATTTTTTATCATTTTCCTCTATAGATGTTTATTTTGTTTGTCTAATTTTTATCAGTTTTGTTCAATACTAAACCATCTCAGATGTAAACCAAACTAAACTAAATCAAACTGAACTGCCATTCTTTCTCTAGAGCGTGTCTGAAAAAGGCTTTCTGCAAGATGTGCGTCACAATCAGTCCTAACAAAAAACAGACCACATTTTATGATCTTTGTTTCATAAAATGTGGTCTGACTGTTTCATGCGTTCTTTTTATTGAGCCTGGAAATAATATCCAACGCCCCATTTGGTGTGTACATACTTCGGTTCACTTGGATTGGTTTCAATCTTCTCACGGAGACGGCGGATATGTACGTCTACAGTACGGACATCACCCGGATACTCATATCCCCATACAATGTTCAGCAGGTTCTCACGACTGTAAACCTTATTCGGATTAAATACCAGAAGCTCCAGTACATCAAATTCCTTTGCTGTCAGATTAATCTCTTTACCTGCAATAAATACACGTCTGCCTTCACAGTCCATACGAAGATCGCCCACCTGAATGCTCTTTGCCTTTTCTTTCTCCTCGTGGTCGCTTCCCGCACGGCGCATGATCGCTTTGATACGTGCCTTAACTTCCAGGATATTGAACGGTTTGGTGATATAATCATCCGCACCATATTCAAGACCAAGGATCTTATCCATATCCTCGCCCTTAGCTGTCAGCATCACGATCGGCACATTGGAAAATTCGCGGATCTGCTGGCATACTTCCAGCCCGTCCATCTTCGGCAGCATCAGATCCAGAAGGATAATATCATATTTTTTATCTTTTGCTTTCTCTACTGCCTCTTCTCCATCATAAGCGCAGTCTACCTCCATACCATCCTGTTCCAGACTAAAACGGATTCCTTTTACGATCAGTTTCTCATCATCTACTACCAAAACTTTCCTGCTCATTCGGTTCTCCTTATCCTACTACTATCTCATCTTTTATCTTTGCAAAAGTACCTTCTTTGATACCCTGTACATTCATAATATCCTCTATCGCAGCAAATGGCCCGTTCTCTTCTCTGTAGGCAATAATCGCCTGCGCACGTGTTGCACCGATCCCCGTCAGCGTAGTAAGCTGAGCTTCATCTGCTGTATTTATGTTGATCCTGTTATCCTGCTGAACCTGAGCGGTCATCCCCGTGTTCTGCCCTGTCCCGGCACTTCCATTCATCTGTCCATCTGATGCCCCGGACATCTCTGCCGGATCCAGTCCCTGCCGCTCCATCTCTTCCTGTGTGAGAATATAAAGCTGTTGTCCGTCTGTCAGAACTCCTGCACGGTTTACACAGGTTAGAGCTGCCTCGGGAAGATATCCTCCCGCCGCCTCAATCGCCTGAAACACCCGGCTCCCGGCTGCCAGCTGAAAAACTCCCGGATTCGCAACTGCTCCGCAGACATCAACATAGATCATCGCCTGCTGCATTTCCTTATCAGAAACTGCTTCTGACCCATTATCTATATCAGCATCTGAAGTATGTTTCCCGGAATCACTTCCTGTCCCATTACCTGCATCTGAACCATCTGATTCTGCCTGTTTTTTCCGGAACTCTGCAGAATTGCCACCATCATTCTGTCGGTCTTCTGTATCAGCTTTCTTCTCATCTGTATCTTTCTTCGACTTCTTTCCTGATGTTTTCTCTTCTGATGACTCCGCATCCACCTCTGCTTTCGCTTCCTGCAATCCATCTATCAGAAACTGTGCCTCTCTGCTCTTACATCCTGTCAGTCCTGTAAGAAACAAAGTTCCACACAATATCAGCGTCACAGTATAACAACATCTGTTTTTTATTTTTATCATAAGGGTCCTCCTCTTATTTCTCAGAGTAAGAGTCCCCTGTCCATAATGCCACCCTTATTGTAACGAAATCTTAATGATTTTACAATAGTAAACTCTTATTTTTGCCACTTAAATATAACAATTCCGGAAATCGCGATCAGCAATCCAAGGATTTTGCGCCATTCAAAGGGTTCTTTATCTACCCCAAACAATCCAAATAATTCAATTACATAAGCAACTGCCAGCTGCGAAATAACGATCAGCATTGCTGCCCTGGCAGGTCCAAGGGCTCCCATACTCTGGATTACTGTAATGGTAATAAACGCTCCGATCACTCCGCCAAGAAGTGTATATTTATTGTCCACCTGCCAGAGTGCAGCCACACTTTCCCGTCCTGTAAAAGCCAGGCAAGAACGCAGACTGCAAAAGCCGACAGCTGTACCCATCCGGTTGATACCCAGAGGCTGGTCTGCTTTGTCACCTCCGTATTAAAGACACCCTGAATGCTCATCAGTGCCCCTGAAATCAATGCCACTATAAATCCCCACATAAATCTGCCCTCCTGGATAATATGATCATTCTGCTTACTTCGGTAATCATTTCTGTACCGAAAAGAGGTACTGCCGTTTAGCAGCACCTCTTGTTTTCTTTAGTATCAGTCTATTCAGTTACGAAAAAATCATACAGCAAATTTCTTCATTGTGGAATATGGACTGTAAACTCTGGACTTGTTCTTGGAGGTTCTATTCCAGGAACGTACTGTCACATACCAGGTACCTTTCTTTACGTTTGTAAAGGTTACAGTTACGGTATTTTTGCCTTCTGTACGTTTCACATATTTCTTAATCGGATACTTCTCTCCTGCGGAGATCTTGTATTTGGTTCCGAGCAGAATCTCATAACCTGTGGCATTTTTGCATTTTGTGTAAGTAACAGTCACAGTGTTTCCTTTTACAGTGATATTCCTGATCTTTGGCTGCTGTGGTGTGACAACTGTGATCTTGATCTTTTTAACCTTTGTCCAGGAACCATAGACCTTATTGCCCTGTGCATCCAGAACCCAGCTTCGGGCTGCCACATACCAGGTACCTTTTGCCAGATATCTGAAAGATGCCTGTGGCTTGCCGGTTGAGGAAACGGTCTGGCTGAATTTCCCGGTCTGGAGCATATTTGATTTCTTACTGATCACGAAGTCATAACCCTGAGCACCTGCACATCCTTTGGAAAGTTTGACAGTAAGCTTGTTTCTGTCAATGGAATGGCTGGAAATCTTTGTGTTGGCAGGTCGCAGGTATGCGCCGTTTTCATCTGTGATACTTCCGTCTGTGTGAATAACTCTTCCATTGAGAGATTCTGTACCAAATGCTATGAAATAATCCTGTCCTTTGGAAAGGGCAAAGTCAGCATATGGAATACTGCGCTCAAATGCACCGCCTACAGTTACAGTCTGGATGCACTGCAGAACCCCATTCTCAGCATCATACCAGAACAGATTTGCCATAAGTCCTGCACAGGAAGCATCTGCCTTTACAGAAAGCACAGCCGGGAAATCGAAAGCTCCGTTTCTTCCGAGATGGAAACCGAAATCATTCTGATTTGTGGATATCAGGCTGTATAATGCTGCCGGAATATATTCTTCTGTATTTGTAACAGAAAGATCTATATCCGCAGGTGTTTCTGCTGTAATGGAAGTACCGTTGATCTTCCAGATGAAACCATTCTCCATATCGAGATTCAGGGAAATATCTTTGCCTTTTATTTCGGATAAAACAGTGGCAGGAAGTACCTTGGCACCATTCAGGGTAATGGAAATGGTATCTTTTTCTTTGGAAGTCTTGATCAGACCGTTGACAGCATCCCAGCCTTTCTTCTGGAAACTTCCCTCAATATAAGGTTCCCCGTCACCAAGTTTTCCGAGGTTTTTTGTATCCTGATGTTTGCATCGTTTACAGGTGTAAGTTATGATTCCGTCGGTTTCGGCAGTTGGTTCTGTAGTGATAACACCGTTATCATAGTCATGGCCGTATGCGGAAATCGTGGAGCCGTAATAGATGGTTCTCTCGCAGTCGTTACAATAGGTATCTCCGCTGTAACCGTTGGAAGTACAGGATGGAGAGGAGTAGTAGCGTTCTGCAGTATGTTTGTGTTCGCATTTACTTCTGATAATTGTGTAAGTAACAGTTTCGCTTACATAATTTCCTTTATCTTCACCGGTGTAAATTGCGGCAGCAGAATTGTTTCCAACCTGTAAATCTTTAGCTGCATCTTCTGTCTGCCACTTCCAGTTTGCAGGAAGAAGGTTAGCAGCAATCTCATTTACTTTCTTACAGGACCACGGAACGGATATTTTGGCTGTAGATGGATAGCCTGGTGCTTCAGAAGCTGGATTGATAGTTGCCTGTATTGGACCATATATCTTTGTAGCATAATTATCTTTGCTGATTTTTATCCATACGTTTGTTTTTTTGGCACTGCTACTGTTTTTACGTTTTGGACAGTTTGAACTCCAAATAGTAGTTTCGTTTGGACTTTCTGTTGAATATTCCACATTACTGCCAGTTGGAAAGATGCCCGTTATAATTGGGTGTTCATCTCCATCATATGTTCCATTATATGCTGTAATTTTGATGGAATCTTCATCAAATGTTGCTGGATTAATCCTAAGTATTCCGTTTTCGGCATTTATTTTATAATTTTTATTTTTGTAGCTTTTCAGAGTGATTGGATAGCCGTTTGAGTTTACTGGAGAGGATGTTTCAGCAGTAGTTGTGAGTTTTATACCTAAGGATTTGATAGTATCATTTGCAACTAATTGATTTTTAGAATCCGGGACTGTAAAAGTGAGTGCCGGATTATCAGTACCATAGGTTTTTTCAAAGTTAGTAATATTGATGGTAATACCTTTCGGAGATATTGTGGCGTTTTGTGGTTTTGAAGTCCAGGGAGTATAATTCTCTTTGGAAATTTGTATATAAACACAGGTATTAGCGGCATCCGCTACAGATTCTACGGTAGGACAATCATCTTTCCAGTTTGTTCCATCGATACTGTATTTAATAGTGCAGCCGTCTGGACAGCCTGTAACAGATGAAATTGCTGCGTGGGGCTTGCCGTCATAAGTACCAGAATATGGAGTGATCTGGATAGCTGAGGTGGAAATAGGAGCAGGTTCAATAGTAAACTTCCAATTATTATCTGTTAGACCAGTTATACTATTATAAAAAGCACCCTCATCAATATCAATTTTTACTGTATATGTTCCTGCATTTACCGGAAGACCATTTATTAATTTATCTTTATGAAAATAATTTACTGTTATATTGCTGCCCATTCCTTCAATGTCAGACTTAGGTCTAACAGTAACGGATTTCTGCTGTCCATCATATGTGAGGTTGGATGGAGGTGTAAAGGTAAATTGGCTAGCAGTAGGAGCTACTTTGCTACGGGTGAAAGAATAGTTAGCACTATCAAAAGAATATTTTCTGCTATCATTTCCCACAGTTACAACATGATCCGTTCCAGTCAGCCAGGCATATAGAGTAGTATCAGATGGATCGATAGATGAATGATTATATGGTCCATTTCGTTTTACTGCATCTATAGTTATTTCGGAAGAAGCTGCATTTGAAATTTCGCACAGATAAACATCATTATTTTTACTATCTTTTGGCGTACAGTCAATTTTTGTTGCCTTAACCGATCCGCCAGAAATGGTAATATTAGAAACAGTATTACCAGAGATAGAGGCAGAGGCACCTCCCATGTGATGACCACTGCCGATACCAGCCCCGTAACTAGCTTGGGCGGCTAAACTGCCAGTAATCAGTGTTGGTACTAGTGATAGTAAGACCTGAATTATTATCTTTTTTGTAAAGCAGCAGAAGAGTACAGTGTTGTTTTTAGAATATTCTGTCCTTCTAAATAAATACAAACTTGAGCTGTGACAGTTGGTGTAATTTGTAATGCTGGACCATCGCCAGTATTGATGTTTACATTATTCAGATAAATCTTGACTTCACCAGAAGTGACGTTGTCGATTACAATTCTATTTGAGGTTTCAGTACCAGTGCCAGTAAATCGATATGAGCCAGATGTACTTATTGTATAAACTGAGTTATTATAGTTGTTTATATCTATTGGACTAGTTCCTGCTGTACTACCACCATCAGTGGCAGCTGATACATTACCTTCCTCATCATCAAATTCTGGAATTTCTTCAGAACTAAAGGTAGATGCCCCCCCAATGGTGTCATCTGTTGTTGCCGGATTTTCGTCTGTGAATACTTCTGGGGTTTCCCCTGTTTCTTCCGGTTCTGTTTCTTCCGGAGCTTCGGAAGTAAATTCTTCCGCGAATACCATCTGTGGCATACTTGTGAAACATAGCGCGAGTGCCATGATCCCTGCCAATAAATTTCTTTTTCATTATAGATCGCCTCCTGTCGTAATATAATAAATGTATACCTGAATTAATTTAATTATACCGCACATAATGAAAATATATAAATGCCCGTCTAGAGACAAAAAAAGTGCCTTTTTCATTACTGTAGAATGAAAAAGGCAGAGAAATTATTTATTTACGAAAGGTTTCAGCTCTTTACGGTTTTTTACTCCAAGTGTATGGAGAATAGAAGAAATGTAATGTTTGATCGTATTGGTTGACATGGACAGGTGATCGGCAATCTCCTGGTTAGACCAGCCCTTGCTGGCGAGCATGGCTATAGCGAATTCCATCGGTGTCAGTTTATCTGTGACAGAAGCCTGAAGTTTTGGATTATGAATATTCATCCAGCCTCTGCTGAAAGCAATGACAGCCTGGGAGAGCTGTTTATAGAGTTCCGGTTCAGTTGGCTTGATGCAGGCTTCAATCTGTCCAAGCATTAAACCATGATGCTCGATAAAAGGTTCCAGAAATCCGTCTGCCTTCGCCATGTTCCAGGCTGTCATGAGAACATCTCTGGCTTCGTTCTCTTTCTTCTGGTTGACCAGGCTCATGATGATTACACAGTAGAGATATTCCATGGCAATAGGATAACAGCCATCGAGCATGAGAAAGACAGACTGGCACAGTCCCAGCGCATTTGCGTATTCTTCGTGGAGATAGGCATTGTGTGCAAGAACATAGATTCCATAAGCGCGCAGGCCAGTCGGCAGATATGGAAGGAAATCTCTAAGCGGAGGCAGTTTGTCGGTGGGAAGGTGCATAAGCACCATAGCCAGATAGTTGGCGAAAAC
>ENA-OQDT01000114-OQDT01000114.1-human-gut-metagenome-genome-assembly--contig:-NODE-114-length-47241-cov-4.450779_pt1 | contig 47241 bp, 41 predicted proteins | sample MGYA00242786_ERZ504617 | MGnify/ENA primary metagenome ERZ504617 (study PRJEB26092, sample SAMD00036337) | human gut metagenome | host: Homo sapiens | study: EMG produced TPA metagenomics assembly of...
TCCTACATTGATAGGATGGAAGCCATCCACATCCTTGCGGTAGTCGATTGTTTCAATCACTTTTTGTTCCGATATATGTTTTGGCAAAGGCAGCTGGACGATAAAACCGTCTACATCTGCATCCTCATTCAGTTCGCGCACTTTTGCCAGCAGCTCTTCTTCCGTTACATCTGTCTCATAACGAATGAGCGAGGACTTGAATCCGCATGCTTCACAAGCTTTTACTTTGGCTGCTACATAGGTTTCGCTGCCACCGTCGTGTCCTACAAGGATAGCTGCTAAATGCGGGCGTTTTCCGCCGCGCGCCACTATCTCAGCTACTTCTGTTGCAATTTCCTGTTTTACCTGTTCGGAAATTGCTTTTCCGTCAATTAGTGTCATATTCAATATTATTGTATTGGTTATTATTTACATGGCATTATTCGCAAAAATAGGTCAAATAACCGAATAAAGCAAAAATCCCGCTGACTTCATTCGAACTATGAAATTAGCGGGATTTATATGCGGGATATTTTTCTTTCTTATCGTTTCAGTTTCGGCATCATCTTACCCATTTTGCTGCCGGTCACCATTTTCATCATTTTACGGGTCTGGTCGAACTGTTTCAGCAAACGGTTTACTTCCTGAATGTTCGTGCCGCTACCTTTGGCGATACGCTGGCGGCGCGAGCCGTTTAGGATGGCCGGGTTGCTGCGTTCTTCCGGAGTCATGGAGTAGATAATCGCTTCGATGCTTTTGAAAGCATTGTCGTCAATATCGATATCCTTGATAGCTTTGCCTACCCCCGGTATCATGGAAGCGAGTTCTTTCAAGTTACCCATTTTTTTGATTTGTGCAATCTGGCTCAGGAAGTCGTTGAAGTCAAACTGGTTCTTCGCAATTTTCTTTTGCAGACGTTTGGCTTCTTCTTCATCATATTGTTCTTGTGCACGCTCTACCAATGACACGATGTCGCCCATACCTAGAATACGGTCTGCCATACGGGCAGGGTGGAATTGGTCGATAGCGTCCAGCTTTTCGCCGGTTCCTACAAACTTGATAGGCTTGTTTACTACAGTACGGATAGAAAGGGCGGCACCACCGCGAGTGTCACCGTCCAACTTGGTCAATACCACACCATTGAAGTCCAGACGTTCGTTGAATTCTTTGGCTGTGTTTACGGCATCCTGTCCGGTCATGGAATCCACTACGAACAAGATTTCATTCGGATTGATGGCGGATTTGATGGCGGCGATTTCGTTCATCATCTCTTCGTCTACGGCCAGACGACCGGCTGTATCGACGATTACGAGGTCATATCCTTTGGCTTTAGCTTCCTGTATGGCGTTTTGGGCTATGCTCACTGGGTCTTTGCTATCAGGTTCGGAATACATGGGCACTTCGATCTGCTCTGCCAGTACGCGCAACTGTTCGATAGCGGCGGGGCGGTAAACGTCGCAAGCCACCAATAAGGGCTTCCGGTTCTTTTTGGTTTTCAGCATGCGTGCCAACTTTCCGGAGAAAGTAGTCTTACCGGAACCTTGCAGACCGGACATCAAAATAACAGCCGGTTTGGAATCAATATTGATTTCCGCAGTTTCGCCACCCATGAGTTGTGTTAACTCATCGTGTACGATTTTTACCATTAACTGGCTGGGTTTTACAGCTGTCAGCACGTTTTGTCCTAAAGCTTTTTCCTTAACGGTATCAGTAAAACTCTTGGCAACCTTATAGTTTACGTCAGCATCCAAAAGTGCTTTACGCACGTCTTTCAGCGTTTCCGCTACATTAATTTCGGTGATTTTACCTTCACCCTTCAAAATTTTAAACGACCTCTCAAGTCTCTCGCTTAAATTATCGAACATAGTATCTAATTACAATTACTAAATTACAAATTACTCTTATTGAGGCGCAAAAGTACAAAAAATACCTGTAACTGCCTTCTTTTAAGGACAGAATATTATTATGGCTTTGCAGCAGATTGCCTTGAAGCATAAAATATATCCGTTCCAACTGACGGGAAAACTGAAATCATGTTTATTCTCCATACTTTTGCTTTTTATTATATAATAACATTTGAAAAAGAGCGGAATAACTTATGCTATTCCGCTCTTTTTCAAATGTTTGCTTTTATATCTTAGTTGGTTCTTTTCCGTGTAGGCATTTAACCGTTCATGCTCATCAGGAATTCATCGTTGTCTTTGGTTTTTTCCAAACGGTCTTTTACGAAGTCCATTGCCTCTATCGGGTTCATATCGGCAAGATACTTGCGGAGAATCCACATGCGATCCAGCGTTTGCTTGTCTTGCAGCAAGTCATCGCGACGAGTGCTGGAAGCAACGATATTGACAGCCGGGAAGATGCGCTTGTTGGACAGGTTGCGGTCGAGTTGCAGTTCCATATTACCAGTACCTTTGAACTCTTCAAAGATCACTTCGTCCATTTTGGAACCGGTATCTATAAGCGCCGTAGCAAGGATGGTCAGCGAACCACCACCTTCAATGTTGCGGGCAGCACCGAAGAAGCGTTTCGGCTTGTGCAGTGCGTTGGCGTCCACACCTCCGGACAATACTTTACCCGAAGCCGGGGAAACAGTATTGTAGGCACGTGCCAAACGTGTTATGGAGTCAAGGAAGATAACAACGTCATGTCCGCATTCTACCATTCTTTTGGCTTTCTCCAAAACAATGCCTGCTATTTTCACGTGACGTTCTGCCGGTTCGTCGAAAGTAGAGGCAATAACCTCTGCATTTACGGTACGGGCCATGTCGGTAACTTCTTCCGGACGTTCATCAATCAATAGCATAATCATGTACACTTCCGGGTGGTTGGCTGCAATGGCGTTGGCAATGTCCTTCATCAGAATAGTCTTACCCGTTTTGGGCTGTGCTACGATTAGTGCGCGCTGGCCTTTACCAATGGGCGCAAAGAGGTCTACTACGCGGGCAGACAGGGAGTCGGAATATCCGCCTTTGCAAAGTTTAAATTTCTCGTCCGGGAAGAGCGGGGTGAGATGTTCGAACGGTACACGGTCGCGTACAAAAGCTGGGTCACGTCCGTTAATCTTGGATACTTTTACCAGCGGGAAATATTTCTCTCCTTCCTTGGGTGGACGGATAACACCTTCCACTGCATCACCGGTCTTCAGGCCGAACAGCTTGATTTGTGATTGTGAAACGTAAATATCATCGGGAGAAGAAAGGTAGTTATAATCGGATGAGCGCAGGAATCCATAACCGTCCTGCATGATTTCCAATACGCCGGTTCCTGTGAGTATATCGTCGAATTCGTACGCCTTTTCACGTTCTATTGCCGGCTTGCGTTCGGGAGCAACATAATTCTCGTTGTTGTTCTGTTGTTGTGCAGGACGTTGCTGCTGTTGTGCAGGACGCTGGTTGTTATTGTTACGATTGTTGTTGTATGGCGTATTGTTATCGCGGAGGCGAAGACGGGAGCGTTGTTGCGGTTGCTCTGTTGCAGGAACGGGAGTTTCTGCTTTGGTGGCTTCGAATTTGCCGATGAGCTCTGACGGCAGTTCTATTTTTTCGGTTGGCAAATCCTCGATGGGGATAAAGTCATCCTCTGCTTCCGGCAAGACAGGACTTTCATCTGGTGTAGGCTGGGGGGCTGCAACAACTTTCTTGGGTTCTGCTTTTTTCGGCTCTGTAGTTTCTACTTTAGTTTCTGCCGGAACGGTTTTAGGTGTTTCCGCTGCGGGAGCCGCTTCTTGTTTTACTTTGCGAGGACGTCCCGGTTTGCGTTTGGGAACTTCAGTCTCTGCTGCGGGAGTTGCGGCTACGGTCTGGCTCTTTAGCCGCCTCTGCTGCTTGTACGGAGGCTTGTACGGCTAGGTTGCTTCTTCGGTTTTCCCTTTTGTGAGTTCACCGTTCTTATTGGCTGTGAATACCTTGTCCGCTGCTTCTTTCTTGACCGTTACTGCGAGAACGATTTTTGCTTGTCCCCTTTACGTTCTTCTTTTAATTTGTCGGCTGCTACTTTCTTGGTTGCTCCAGCAATGGCTTGTTCGTCAAGTATCTTGTAAACGAGTTCTTCTTTTTTGAGAGAGTCTGTTTTTTTGATACCCAGTTCTTGGGCAATAGCTTGCAGTTCCGACAAATTTTTGTCGTTTAATTGAATGATATTATACATATAGTATATGTGTGAATGGTTTTTACTTATATCGGTAAGTCTACCTTTTGTAAATTATGATTTAATAGGGATATTTGTTATTGAACCGGAAATCTGACTAACAATCCTCACCTCAGTAAGGAGTTGCAGAATGTTTCAACGGCACAAAGGTAATAATAATTTTTGGTTTCATAAATAAATCGTCTTTTTTTAATTTTAAAAGTCTATCTTTGTTTCATTATTATATAAGAAACAGATTTATGAATATATATACAGTTCGTTTGATTACTTTTTCGCCTACCCATACCTCTAAACAAGTGGGCGAGGCGATTGTTCGCGGTACGGGCATTTCCGATGTTACCCGGACAGACCTTACTTTCCACCCGGCTGGCAAATTGGAAATTCCTGAAAACACCTTGACGGTGATAACCGTCCCCGTCTATGGCGGGAAGGTGGCACCCCCGGCATTGGAGCGGATGAAAGACGTTCATGCTTCCGGCGCTCCGGCGGTGCTGGTTGCTGTGTATGGTAACCGTGCCTATGAAAAAGCATTGGTGGAGTTGGACGCATTTGCATCGGACAGAGGATTTAAAGTGATTGCCGGTGCTACGTTTGTAGGCGAGCATTCGTACAGTACGCAGCAAAATCCCATAGCTGCAGGGCGGCCGGATGCAGATGACTTGCAGTTTGCAGAAACTTTCGGCGTTAAGATACGGACTAAAATCGAAGCGGCAGCCGACATGGATAAGCTCTATGCCGTTGACGTCAACCGTATTCAACGTCCCCGTCAGGCATTTTTTCCGTTATTCCGTTTCTTGCGGAAGGTGGTGAAACTACGCAAAAGCGGAGTTCCTATGCCGCGCATTCCGGCTGTCAACGCAGAACTTTGCAACCATTGCGGATACTGTGTGAAGCATTGTCCGGCAGGCGCTATCGCGAAGGGCGATGAATGTAGTACCGATGTGGAAAAGTGTATTCGCTGCTGTGCTTGTGTAAAAGGGTGTCCGCAAAAGGCCCGTACTTTTGATACGCCGTTTGCCGCCTTGCTTGCCGATTGCTTTAAGAAGCAGAAGGAAAATAGGATTATCTTGTAAGTAGATTCTGACACGGGCATAAAGTTCAAAGAGTATTTTCTGCTTCTTTTGAAGCTCTATTCGGTCTGTTTTTTGTTTTATAAGAAGCATAACGGGGTATGTGACGAATAAAAATAGAAAAATATCTTCAAACAAGGAGTGCTGAAGACGATTTAAGCAGGTTCTTAAGGAGAAGGATTCTTGTCGGAGAGGATAGATGTTCTCTTCAGGTAAGAAGCCGGTAAATATAGGAGAAGAACTTTATCTCCGGCCTGAAGATGGGTGTCTTTAGGCTGGAGAGAGCCGTTTTTAGGTTAAAGTTCTGTATCTCTAACCTAAAGATGAAATGGATAATGGGGTATTCTTCGGATGCAGAGTTATACCGCTTGGGTCTTAGGGTGTGGCAGGACTGTCCCCAGCGGGAAGAAGCCGGACTGTGAGTACCTGTTTTGTAGAGGCATCGATGCGGAAACGGTTGTCCGTTCTTTCACCTATCAGCCAGATAATCTCTTCGCCGCAACATAATACCCATTGCTGCTCTTTGCGCAAAAGGGAGAACTTCCGGTCGGTCATATAGTCGCTTACTTTTTTCCGGCCTTTCATGCCGAATGGAATAAAAGAGTCTCCTTGTCGCCAGGGGCGCAGAAGGAGAGGATGTGTCAGTTTGTCCGCATCAAAGCAGGCAGTGTTCTTGTCGCGGGGAATGACAAAGTCTGGGGTAAAGGCATACTCTTCCATTGCCAGTGCGGGTTGTATGGGTTGTCGGTGTGCTTCAATCAGCAGATATTCGCGGTCTTTCACAATGCACCAATGTTCCGAAGTGAAGATTTTTCCCGGCTGTCCTTCCAGCGAACGGTATATGTCTCCGATTTGGGCGGTGTTAAAGCCGAGCGGGTATAGGATTTCAAATAGTAATGTTGCGGGGGCCGGTTCCTGCATCAGTCTCTCGATGCAGATGCCCTCTGCTGTCCGCACCCGTTTTATGCCGTCGTTTATCCCTTGTTTATATATGGCGGATGCGCTATCCAGATGCTCGGCGGTATTGAGAATGCTTTCTTTGACGGACGGGTTGATTTCCTGCATCATGGGCAACAGGTTCAAGCGTATTTTGTTACGAGTGTATTCATCCAGCAGATTGGTGCTGTCCGTTACGTAATCCTGCCCTATGCGGTTCAGATAACTGATGATTTCTTTGCGTTCCAGGCAAAGCAGCGGACGTACGATGTGCCCGTTTTTGGGGCGTATTCCCCGTAACCCGTTGATGCCCGTACCACGTATCAGGTTCAGCAGGAGGGTTTCCACGCTGTCGTCCTGGTGATGGGCTACGGCAATGGCGTCGGCATTGATTTTCTGCCGTATTTCCTCAAACCATCCGTAACGCAGTTCGCGTGCAGCCATTTCAATGGAGATATGCCGTTCTTCGGCAGTGCGCGCGGTGTCGAAGTGGACGGTGTGTAGCGGCACTTGTTGTTTTACGCACAGTTGGCGGACAAATGCCTCATCTCTGTCGGATTCTGCACCTCGCAGGTGAAAATTACAGTGCGCAGCTTCGCAGTCGTAGCCCGACGCTTGCAACAGTCGTAATAAAGCGACGGAATCCGCACCGCCGCTTAGGGCGACAAGTACCTTGTCTGTCGGTTGCAAAAGCTGTTTCCGGTTGATATATTGTGCTACTTTTTCCTTTTCCATAGCGGCAAATATACATGTTTCTTCCCGGATTTTGTTACTTCCGTGCCGAAAGGTTACTTTGGCAGACCGTTGTCAGCTTGCTTACAATGCAGAATCGGCTCTCTTTGATGTCTCTTATTTAAAAACATTCTAAATTATTTGCGCTATACGGACTTATCCTTTATCTTTGCGGCAAAAATAAAAAAGGCAGAAAACTATGCGTTTGTCCGAATTGAAAACCGGTGAGAAGGGAGTAATCGTTAAAGTGCTGGGACACGGAGGTTTCCGTAAGCGAATCGTGGAAATGGGATTTATCAAGGGGAAAACCGTTGAGGTGTTGCTGAACGCCCCTCTGAAAGACCCCATCAAGTATAAGGTGATGGGATATGAAATCTCTTTACGGCGTCAGGAAGCTGAGATGATTGAGATTGTCGGTGAAAAGGAAATGTGTCGGGAGTCCGTGCAGCTCGACTATCACGAGGGATGGAGCGAAGATATGCGTTTGGACGAAGAGGAACTGAAACGTATCGCTTTGGGAAAACGCCGCACCATCAATGTCGCTTTGGTGGGTAATCCCAATTGCGGCAAGACATCCCTTTTCAACATCGCCTCGGGTTCGCACGAGCATGTGGGTAATTACAGCGGTGTCACCGTAGATGCTAAAGAGGGGTATTTTGACTTTCAGGGGTATCATTTCCGCATTGTCGACTTGCCTGGCACTTATTCGCTCTCTGCCTATTCTCCCGAAGAGATTTATGTGCGCCATCACATCATCAACGAAACTCCGGATATCATTATTAATGTGGTGGACTCTTCCAATCTGGAGCGGAACCTGTATCTCACCACCCAGTTAATTGACATGAACGTGCGCATGGTTATTGCGCTTAACATGTACGACGAACTGGAAGCAAGCGGGAACACGTTGGATTACGTAAAACTCGGTCAGTTGTTTGGCGTGCCGATGCTGCCTACCATCAGCCGCACCGGAAAAGGCATAGAACAGCTTTTCCATATTATCATCGGTATTTACGAGGGTGGTGATTTTCTGGATAAAAAAGGTAAGATACGTGCCGAAATCCTGAATGATTTGCGCAACTGGCACAAGGAGTATGTACCCGACCACGATTTTGGCACTCACAAGGAGGAGAAAGAGCATCCGGCAGGCTTCTACCGCCACATCCACATCAATCACGGGCCGGAATTGGAGCGGAGCATTGAAGAGGTGAAACGCATAATCAGTGTCAACGAGAATATACGGTATAAATACTCCACGCGCTTTCTTGCTATTAAGTTGCTGGAGAATGACGAGGATTTGGAGAAGACCGTACAGGAGTTTCCCAATGGGAAGGATATTATTGAAGTCCGTAACCGTGAAGTACAACGCCTGCGCAATGCAATAAACGAAGATAGCGAGCAGGCCATTACAGATGCCAAATACGGTTTTATCGCCGGCGCGCTTCGCGAAACCTATGTGGACAAGCAAGAGGATACGGCACGTACAACGCGTGTGATAGATTCCATTGTGACGCATCGCGTATGGGGGTATCCCATCTTTTTTCTGTTCCTGTATCTGATGTTTGAAGGAACATTCATCTTGGGAGATTATCCCATGCAGGGCATTGAATGGCTGGTAGGTGCGTTGGGCAGTCTGGTGCGTGACAATATGTCTGAAGGGCCGCTGAAGGATTTGTTGGTGGACGGCATTATCGGCGGTGTAGGCGGGGTGATTGTCTTTTTGCCCAATATCTTGATTCTATATTTCTTCATATCTTTGATGGAGGATTCCGGATATATGGCGCGTGCCGCCTTTATCATGGATAAGATAATGCATAAGATGGGACTACACGGCAAGTCCTTTATCCCTCTGATTATGGGATTCGGTTGCAATGTACCGGCTATTATGGCCTCGCGTACTATTGAAAACCGGAAGAGCCGACTGGTGACCATGCTTATCAATCCGCTGATGTCGTGCAGTGCACGTTTGCCTATTTATTTGCTGTTGGTGGGGGCGTTTTTCCCGAACAATGCCAGTTTGGTATTGCTGATAATCTATGCTATCGGCATTTTACTGGCTGTGGTTATGGCACGGCTTTTCTGTCGCTTTCTGGTAAAGGGAGATGACACGCCGTTTGTTATGGAGCTTCCTCCTTACCGCATACCGACGTCGAAGTCCATTTTTCGCCATACTTGGGAGAAAGGCGCGCAATATCTGCGCAAAATGGGAGGTATCATCATGGTGGCTTCCATTGTGATATGGGCGTTGGGGTATTATCCGGACCACGATGCATATCAGGATGTGGCCGAGCAGCAGGAAAACTCGTATATCGGCAGAATAGGCAAGGCTGTGGAACCGGTGATAGCGCCGTTAGGTTTTGATTGGAAACTGGGTGTCGGTATCCTTTCCGGTGTAGGGGCCAAGGAACTGGTGGTAAGTACGCTGGGAGTTCTGTATGCAGATGATGCCGAAGCCGATGCGGTGAGCTTGGGCGAACGGATTCCAATTACTCCATTGGTGGCTTTTGGCTATATGGTGTTTGTATTGATATATTTCCCGTGCATCGCCACCTTAGCGGCCATTAAAGGAGAATCGGGCAGTTGGAAATGGGCTTTGTTTGCAGCGGTGTACACTACTGTCCTTGCATGGGTGGTGTCCTTTGCAATTTATCAGATAGGGGGCTGTTTGGATGAGTAATTGGCAAAATTGGGCGGTAGCTCTCATTTTATTGTTGTGTATCGTCCGTATCGGACAGCGTGTTTATGCTTTTTTCATGAAAGTAAGAGAAAAGCGTAATCCTTGCGAGAATTGTGCAACAGGCTGTGAATTAAAGCAATTGTACGAAAAGAAACGCTCGGAATGCAGTGACGGTAAAAAAGAAATAAAGAAAAAATGCTGTTGATAGTTGGTAGTTTCAAAAAAACTGACTACCTTTGCAATCGCAAACGAGAAAGATTGGTTCCTTGGATGAGTGGCTTAGTCGGCGGTCTGCAAAACCGTGTACGGCGGTTCGAATCCGCCAGGAACCTCAATAATCCCTCTCAGATTATTTCTGAGAGGGATTTTCTTTTGGGCACGCTCGGAATGAGCATTGTCTAACGGGGAGCAATGTAAAAATCTAGAACATCGGTAACTGATAAATGAATCCCACCGATACTCTGTTTGTAGAATAGTTCTCTTGTCCGAGTGCTTTGGCGCGGGCGGTGAAGTCATAGGAGCGTCCTACGTATGTAAGGAAGAAATGCAAGTTGGTATCCATAGGATAGAACTCCACACCAGCAAAATAACCCCATGCGGTGCGGTATTTGCCTTTTTCCAAATCTCCCTGCTGTTTGGTGAGAGATGCTGTTTCATACATTCCTTTTACGAAAGCGTTCCATTTAGGCAGGAAACGGTAATTCAACTTGGTTACCATTGAAAAATATCCGGCATCGAAAGCATTGTGTCCTTCCATACTGTCCGTTATCCCTGTCATGATACCCTTGCGGTCGATACCTTCTTTGGAGTACATGAAGTCGAGGAACATGTTGAACTTATTCAAGTTCAATTCATTACCAAATGCAAAATAATAAAGATTCTTGTCCTTTGCTTCGTTCATGATAGAGGCGGACCAGCGTGTCTTGAATATGTCATTGAAATTACCGTTCCAGTTCAGGGTGTACACAAGCGGCAGCTTGCCCGATTCTATGGCAGGCTGTTCGCCGTCTTCGGTTTCAACCCCATACATCTTGTTGAAAGAGCCGTTGCGGCTGTCCAGTATTTGCAGGTTCAGCTGTTGGTGGGCATTGATGTCATATCCGATGTTCAAACCGGTCATGAAGTTACTCATGTTCTCAATCATATCGCTGTATTCATATATTTCGATAGGATTCAAGTCGAACTCGATACCGCCGTATGCGGTACATTGCTTACCGGCAAAAATAGAAAATCCTTTTCCCAGTTTTACACCTATCCCTGCAATGTCAATGGAAGTAGGAAGGTTGTCTATGTTGCCGCTACTGTCGTTCGAGCGGTTCAGCCGTTGTCTGTATCGGTACGAAAGCCAGTTGTTGATATTTCCTTTGGCTTCAATGCGGAGTTGTCTCATTTTGAAAGCTCCCTCTTCGAAGCCGTCGCGAAAGTTTGCATCAAAGCTGCCCTGCATATTGAGGAATAAGTTGAACTTATCTTGTTTTTTCTTTACATTGGTGAGTTCTTCAAACAGGGTTTTGTTTTCAAGGAACTTCTCGTTCTTCTCCGTGCTTTGGGCGTACATGACTTGTGTACAGCCCGCAGCCAGAAGTATAAATGTGAGTTTCTTTATCATTTCTATCTGTTTTTAATATTCGTTGAAATATTCCTGAATCTGTTTCCAGTCGGTGGTTTTGGTCAGTGCAAGCATCAGCAGGACACGTGCTTTCTGGGGATTCAGTTCCTGTGATGCGACAAACTGATACTGTGCGTCGTCTACTTCTGCATCGAGCGAAGTGGGACCCGTCGGCACTCTTGACGAACGGACTACGAGGATACCTTTCTTGCGGGCTTCCGTTAATACGGGGAATATATTCTTGTGAATATTTCCATTGCCTACTCCTGCATGGATGATACCCTTATAGCCATTGCTCAGCATCGGAGTCACCATGTCAGCCTCGATGTTTGAATAGCTGTAGACAATTCCCACTTTGGGGAGTGAGTTCAGATTGGTAACATCAAATACCGAGTGGGTGGTGTGTTTCTTTACAGACGACATATTATACGTGACCTTGCCGTTCAGTACATAACCGAGTGCACCCGCGTTGGGGGCTTGGAAGGTCTGCACGTCAACAGTGTTCATCTTCAATACGCTTGCAGCACCAAGCACGCTTCCGTTCATTGCCACTAAAACGCCTTTCCCTTTGGACTCTTTTGCTCCGGCCACAACGACGGCATTGTATAAGTTAAGAGGTCCGTCGGCACTGATAGCGGTAGAGGGGCGCATTGCTCCGACCAGAACTACCGGTTTGTCGCTCTTGACTGTCAGGTTGAGGAAATAGGCCGTTTCTTCCATCGTATCGGTTCCGTGGGTAATTACGATGCCGTCGATGTCAGAGCGTTTCAGAAGCTGGTTAATTTTCTTTGCAAGAGTCAGCCATACATCATCGTTCATGTCTTGTGAACCTATCTTGACAATTTGTTCGCCGGTTACGTTAGCTATGTTTTTAAGTTCGGGTACGGCATCGAGCAGGGTACCGATGGCTACCTGTCCGGCAGTATAGTTGGTAGCGGTTGCAGATGTTCCGGTTCCGGCAATGGTTCCGCCGGTGGCAAGGATATGGATGTTAGGCTTCTGCTGGGCGAAAGCCATTGTGACGGAAAGCAGTAGCATAACGGCTACCATGCTGAGTTTTTCTAATCTTTTCATAACTTAATTTGTTTGAATTAAAAAATAGGTTAAAGGTAAATATGCTTAGAAAAATTGTATGAATAATAATCCCAAGGCTATGGCAACTGCCGTAGAGACGATACCCGGCATCATAAAAGAGTGGTTGAGTATATATTTACCGATTCGGGTGGTTCCCGTACGGTCAAAGTTGATGGCTGCAACTACGGTAGGGTAGTTCGGGATGAAGAAATACCCGTTTACGGCAGGAAACATGGCTATCAGCATATATGGCGATATGCCCAAAGCAATACCCAGCGGTACTAAAGCGCGTACTGTGGCTGCCTGGCTGTACAGCAGGATAGACATGACGAACAAAGCGATGCCGAACAGCCAGGGCATCTGGCGTACGATACCTTCGATAGAGGCGGTGAGTTGTGCCATATTTCCGTTCAGGAATGTATCGCCCATCCAGGCAATGCCGAAGATGGCGATTACAGCCTGCATTCCAGCCGGGAAGACAGAGCCTTGTGTTGCTTTTATTCCGTCTGTCTTAGTTACCAGCAGAATGAGGGCGGCAGCCGAAAGCATGATGATTTCGATAATGGCGGACATCCCTAAGGAAACTGTTTTTCCGTCAATCAGGAAAGAAGGACGCATCCCTTCGAATGAGCCGAAAAGAACGATGAATGCCGTGGCAAGGATAAATATGAGTACCGAAATCATAGCATGGCGTTTGTTTGTTACATCGTCGATTTTCACTTTCTTACCGTCGAAGTAGCCTTCTGCCATACGTTTTTGATATTCCGGGTCGTCAATCAGTTCTTTTCCCACACGCATGGAGCACAATGCGCCTACCAGTACGCCGAGAATTGTTGCGGGAATCGTTATTTTAAGTATGTCGAATAAAGTGATGTCGAATCCGGCAAGCAGACCGAGCAGTGCAACCGTAGCCGCCGAAATGGGACTTGCCGTGATAGCCTGCTGTGAAGCGATGACGGCGATACCCAGCGGACGCTCAGGTCTGATTTTGGTTTCGGTTGCAACTTCGGCAATGACGGGAAGAACCGAGTATGCCACGTGTCCTGTACCGGCTACGAAAGTAAACAGGTAGGTGACGATGGGGCTGAGGATAGTAACCTGAGACGGGTTCTTGCGCAGCAGTTTTTCCGCTAACTTTACCATGTAATCAAGTCCGCCGGCCGCCTGCATGCAGGAAGCTGCGGAAATAACGGCGGCTATCATCAACATTACGTCTATCGGTGGTGCAGTGGGTTGTAAGCCAAATACAAAAGTCAGTATGCCCAAACCTACGCCGCCCATTACTCCGAGACCTATGCCGCCTAAGCGTGCACCTATGATAATAGCGGTCAGTACAAATAATAATTGTAAAACCATATACTTATTATTTAAAAAATTAGATAAGGTTGTTATGTTCTCTACTATTGGCTAATTTCTAAAATAATCCCTTATATAACAATAACAGGGGGTGAATTTGTTGTATTTATTATTTTATATTTTCTAAATTAAGCATATATTAACTGTTTAGTAATTTGGAGTGATAACCCTGTGTATTCTTACATTTTGTCATATTATATATAGTAATATGTGTATAAAAAGGCTTGTATTAAATGTTGTTAACCTAATAATAAGTATTATTGTTTACAAAACAATTTATGTTATCTTTGGTTATTCTTTGGTGACCGCTTATTGAAATAGTTAATAAACATATATTATGAAAGAAGAACTATCTACAAAAACTCGCACAGAAAGCGATTTAATCGGCAGCCGTGAAATACCGGAAAGCGCCATGTATGGAGTACAGACTCTCAGAGGTATCGAGAATTTCCGTATCAGTAAATTTCATCTGAACGAATATCCTTTGTTTATCAACGCTCTTGCCATTACCAAAATGGGAGCAGCCATTGCCAATTCCGAACTTGGTCTGCTTACCGGGCAGCAAACGGATGCTATCCTTAAAGCCTGTAAGGAGATACTCGAAGGCAAGCACCACGAGCAGTTCCCGGTAGACATGATTCAGGGGGGAGCAGGCACCACTACCAATATGAATGCCAATGAGGTAATAGCTAATCGCGCGCTTGAAATCATGGGACATAAACGCGGCGAATACCAATACTGTTCACCGAACGATCATGTCAATCGTTCGCAGTCCACCAATGACGCTTATCCTACTGCCATACATATAGGAATGTATTATACCCACCTCAAACTTGTGAAACATTTTGAGGAGTTGATCGATGCGTTCCAACGCAAAGCCGAAGAGTTTAAACACATCATTAAAATGGGACGTACGCAGTTGGAAGATGCTGTGCCCATGACTCTCGGACAGACATTCAACGGATTTGCCAGCATTTTGCGCAATGAGATAAAGAACCTGAACTTTGCGGCAGAGGAATTCCTTACGGTCAATATGGGAGCTACCGCCATCGGCACGGGTATTGCGGCAGAACCGGAATATGCGGAGAAATGCGTGAAGGCTTTGTCGAAGCTTACCGGATGGGACGTGAAACTGTCCGGTGACTTAGTGGGAGCTACTTCGGATACCTCTTGCCTTGTAGGCTACTCCTCGGCTATGAGAAGAGTTGCGGTGAAGATGAACAAGATATGCAATGACCTTCGTCTGCTTGCATCCGGTCCGCGTTGCGGATTGGGAGAAATCAATCTTCCCGCCATGCAGCCGGGGTCTTCCATTATGCCGGGTAAGGTCAACCCGGTTATCCCTGAGGTAATGAATCAGATATCCTATAAGGTAATCGGCAACGACCTTTGTGTGGCTATGAGTGGCGAAGCAGCTCAAATGGAGCTGAATGCAATGGAACCCGTAATGGCGCAATGTTGTTTTGAGTCTGCCGATTTGCTGATGAACGGATTCGATACCCTGCGCACGCTCTGTATCGACGGTATTACCGCTAATGAGGAAGTATGCCGCAGATATGTACACGATAGCATCGGTGTGGTTACGGCTCTTAATCCGGTTATCGGTTATAAAAATTCTACCAAGATAGCCAAAGAAGCCCTTGCAACGGGAAAAGGTGTCTATGAACTGGTTCTGGAACACAACATTCTTTCCAAAGAAGATTTGGATACTATCCTGAAGCCCGAAAACATGATTAAGCCCGTGAAGTTGGACATAAAACCCAATATCTAAGGAACGGGCTTTCGGAGCGGTAAGGCTTTGAATATAAGTTGCGCGGATTTACACAGACAGCATCTAATGACCGTTCAGTCATTAGATGCTGTCTGTGTAAATCCGCGCATTTCGTGTGGGGTATGAGTTAAATATTTGCAAAGAGTTCATACTCTATTTGTTTTGTTATGCCTAATTAGTTTCTTTTGCGACAGGAAATCTATTTATGAATACTTAAAACAAAGAAAATGAAGCGACTCAGATCATTGGTACTTGGCCTATTCGCATTGTGCAGCATGGTAGGTATGGCGCAGGAAGCAGAGGCAGACGATACCGGTTATATTGTGAAAGTGGGGCAGGTGGCTCCCGATTTTACCGTTACGCTGACAGACGGCAGGACCGTTACGCTTTCCGATTTCCGTGGCAAGGTGGTTATGTTGCAGTTTACGGCAAGCTGGTGTGGTGTATGCCGTAAGGAGATGCCTTTTATCGAAAAGGATATATGGCAGAAGCATAAGTCCGATCCGGATTTCATGTTAATGGGCATCGACCGTGACGAGCCGTTGAATAAAGTCATAGCTTTTGGCAAGTCCACAGGCGTTACCTATCCGTTGGGATTGGACCCGGGGCTGATATTTTCGCCAAATATGCGTTGCGCCAAGCAGGTATTACCCGTAATGTATTGATTGATAAGGAAGGACGCATCGTGATGCTCACCCGCCTTTATAATCCGGAAGAGTTCTCGGCTTTGGTTAAGAAGATTGATGAACTTCTGAAATAACCTGTTCCCGTTTAGAACGAAAAGCTTGTTCCGGCACTTAGCGACATCATGATGTCGCTCCCCTGCACATTATCCTGCATTAGCAGTTCCTTGCCGTAAATGCGGATTTTGGGTTCGAGGAATACCTTGAAGCGGCGACCCACCCGGTAAGATGTTTGCAGTCCCGCTTCTCCGCCGATAAAGAAGCGGTTCTCATGTTTCATCCGCATAGAAGCCACTATTCCGGCAAATAGCTGTACGTCGTATTTGCGTTCGGGGTCATATCCCGTCATCAGATTGGTAAGGTTCAGCATATAGTCAAGGCTTCCGCTTGCCATATCATAATCCAAGGTTTTCCCTTTCCGGTCTGTGGACAGAGGTCCGTAATCCGCTGCTAAACGGAGCGATGACAATGGAGTGAAAATGCGTCCTGCACTTATCGTGGCCATGTAGTCGAAGTAGCGTTTCGGTTCATACCGTTTCATTTGTATGGGAACGGAGAAACCGATTGCGCCGCTTACAAAGAAAGAAGGCTTAAACAAATCACGGTTTAAAGAGCGTGCCATACGGTTTTCTTCATCGGTACGCTGTATCTCTATACCTATATTGATACTGTACAGATTGTCTGTGAACTTTTTGGCTACGTATCTGCCTTCTTCCTTTTCATTGGTCTTTAATGAATAGGATGCCAGACTGGTGCGTGGCTCTGCAAATAAAGAAACATCGCCCCAAAGCCGGTATTTAAATTGCAAGCCGCCTGTAAATCCCGTATATCCGCCTTTTGCGGGCCGATAACCATTTTCTTTTTGAATATATCCCAGTTCACCGCCCGCCAATACATTGACGGAGAATTTGGGATTGAGTTGCCTGCCGTTAAAAAAATAAGTGGCATCCAGCATACCTTCCAGGCGTCCCCCGGCGTATGCGGACATCTCATAAAACTCTTCACCGGCCGAACTCGCCGAAGAGGCAATAACTTTCTTATGCCAGGTATCGGCCGATTTGAATGCCGACAGTCGTAAGCCGAATGCCGGTATCAGCCATTTGCCGGCAGACAGGCTGATGTGCGGGCCGATGGAGTTTGTCAGTCCCATTTCACTTGTCAGGCGGGAAGCTTGAAACTGCCCGCCGGCAGCGATGCTGATAAAGGTATTGTCCAAAAAATGATTGCCTTCCAGTATGCGTATTTTGCCGAAGGGTTTCCATGCTTTCAGGCGGTAGTTCATTCCTACGGTCGCACCGTAGGTCATGTCATATTTATGCCAGTTCTTTTGGAAGGAATGGTCTATGCCGTCACTCATAATGGTGAAGCGGGGTTCCAGATAAAAGTCCACATGTGCGGTAGGATGCAGTTTCAGTTGGAAACCTAAATGCAGGTCGGCCACATGTTCCACTCTGCCTGCCAGTGAAGATAATTGATAGCCGACTCCCGCTATAGTCAGAAACTCGAAGATACGTCCGGGATTGTAGCCGTTGACATAGGATGATACATTCAGCAGATAATCCGCCTGCAGTCCGAAACGCAATAAGGTTTCGTTATCAATTTTGCGCGAGAAGTTACCCGCCAGCAATGAGGCACGCAGGGCATGGGCGGGGGCGAACTGCCAATTAGCGGCGATACCGCCCACGGGACCGGTGTTGAAATCCGTGTTTCCGCGCGGAATCATTTTGTCCATGCCGCCAAACAAGGAGATATACACATTGTTTTTCCATAGTGTGTCGAAAGGCACTGCATCCGGATGCTGGTAACGTCTTTGGAACATCTGCCGGGTAGCATCGAATCCTATGCCGACGGTATCTTTAGGATGCGTTGCCGGAGAAGGATTATTGCCCGTTTGCTGTTGGGCAAAGGCAAAAGGTATCAGTGTGTGCAGTATAATCAATATAATCAGTGGTTTCTTCATGATGTTCAACTCTCCATATCCGTTTAATAAAGTTTCCAGTCGCCCTGGTCGTAATATTCCATAAATTCCTTGCTGATTTCACCGTCGTTAACGGCTATTTTGTAGTATTTCTCATCCAGTTTGACGATTTCTTCCAACTTCTTGCAGGCTTCGTCAAAGTCGAGGGCGTTATCGTAGCTCCATTCATACAGTTTCTTTTCCCGGATGTAAATCACCAGTTTCATGTATTTAGTCATGGCCGTTTCAGGCAGTTCTTCCAATGCTTTCTGTGCTTCTTTGTTGTAATTGTCCGTCTCCATAGCCATGCACATTACAATATTATTGAGCGGTGACGACTCCTTTACCAATTTGAATACCTTTTTACGTTCCTCGCCCTCCTTTACGGTGGCTGCACCCCGGTAGTCGTAGTATCCACCCAGACAGTTGGCAAATGCCTTTATCATCTGGAAGCGTTCGGTATCCGGAAGTTTGTCGGCAAGGATGCTGGCCTCTTCAAAGTTATAGGCGCGTATGTACATTGCGAGCTGGTTGGCAACGATTGTTTCGGGGTTTACCTCAGTCTTGGTTATGCTGATGCCGTCATTGAAAGAGTCCACCATGTTCACTTTCCGCTTAAGGTCAATCAGGGGTTTCAGTATCTCTACGTCGAAAGTATCCCTGCGCAGCAGTGCTATTGCAAGGTTGTTTGCCGCCAGAATCCACGGCTTTTCTTTCCCTTTCGTGTCGTAGGCCATTGTTTCCCTGTAAGCGCGCCGATAAAGTTTCTCCGCTTCTTCCGGGGCTTTTATCATCCGGAACAAATGCCAGTACTCGTATCGGGTAAACGATTTTTTGCCATCGGCGTATTGAGGGTCGTGCAAGTATTTGTCCAATATTTCATCCGGATTCAGTTCACGGAATATTTCATGTTTGTATTCGTACTGTACGGTGCGTAGTTTGGGCAACCGTTCTTTGATGATGCTGGAGTAGTAGGGCAGACGCAATACGGCGGCAAACTGCGCATCCGGATTCTTATATTTCCCGGTGATTTCCCTTATCTCCCGCGCTTCCGCAGTGAGGCTGTCCCGTTCCAGTAAATCGGCTACTTCATTCCAAGTGGCAACACGGGTTTCCGTAGGATGTTTGTATACCCGGCTCCATTTGGCGGCAGGTATTACCGAAGTGATTTTCCGTAGGGCGAAAGCCGTTCGTTGCTTGGCAAGCGCAAGGTTGCTGGCATAGCGTCCTTCGGGAGACGATACGCCGGTTATCTTAAATTCTTTCAGTGTGGTGCCCTCACCGTTTACGATGTTCATCAGGTCTTCCTGCAACTTGTTCATCTGCACCACATTGGCAGAGTCGGCAGGATCCAGTTCAGCCTTGCCCACAAGGAATGTCAGCGAAATATTGCCTGCCGTATTCCGGCGTTCGCGCCGGGGCGTTTCCTTGTATTTATCGGGGTCTAATTCAAAATCGGGGAACGAGAACTCCAGAAACTGCAACGGGCGTTTTATTTTGCAGGTAGTCATTTTCCATTCCGCTTCGTATGTAGGGTGGGTATAGTCTGCTATAATAACTTTGGACAATACACTGTAAATGCGTCTGGGGTCGGGTACGGGTACCGAGTCATTGATGTCCAGGTTGAAGCGTGTGGCATCCAGTTGGCGGCGGGTATTGATATAGGGAGCCAGTTTGTCGTTCCTGATGTCGTAGGCCATGCGGCGGTCTTGCGTCAGTCCGTATTCGGGGCCGTCCATAACTGTCGGGTCCATGTAGCTCACTATCTCTTCGGTGGTACAGTCCATGATATAAGGTTGCATGATGAGCCGGCGGTTGGGCGCGCCGTAATTGCTGGGAATGGCTACCGAGTTGTTTACAATCAGTTTGTTGCCCACTATTTTCCCGGCTACGGGCCGGGGTTGCGGGTTCGGGTTTTCTGCCACAACTTCCACCTCCTCAAGAGCGATGCCGCCGTCGATGTTGGCGTTTATCTCCTGTTTGTAATTCACTTCGCGCAGTTCGTTTTTCATTTGCACGTTAAAGATTAGCGCGCCGTTTTCCGCTACACGTATTTCATAGTATCCGTCGGCGCCTGCCACGGCATCGGCGTCGAAGAGCAATGTTCCGCCACCGCCGGTTTCAAGTGCTTTCAGGGCATCGCGTGCCGAGGCCACGGTATTGAAAGCAAAAATACGCACGGTCTCTCCCATGGGGAAGGGGCGCGGCTTTTTTTCACCTTCGGGCAGGTTCAGCACTTTGCCGGACACGATAGTGATTTGTTGCGCCATGCTTGATGCGGAAGATAAAATCATAGCAATGCAAACGGCTGATGTTATGATGAAATTTTTCATGGCGGTTATTCTTTATTTGAAGATATAGGATATGGAGACACCTATTTTGATAGGCAGCAGTTTGTAGCCGTTGGCGTTGGCTTGTGCCGTTCCGTCGGTATAGTCCTCTATGTTATCGTTTTTGTAGTATTGTTTTTGCTTGAAGTACACGGCACCGAATCCGCCGTAAAACTCTACGTTGAGGCGTCGGTTCAGGTTCAGTGCATAGCCGAAGGTAATCCCGGCGCCGGCAGCATCGCCCTGATAGATGCGGTCTCCCCATGTGATGTCGTAGGACACGCCGAGAGCGGCTATTCCCACAAATTCCCGTGTCATGGGGCGTCCGTTAAACCAATAGCGGTATTCGGGCAGAAGACCTATCATTTTGGCTTTGTTGCCGTAGATGTTGACTGCGCCGAAAGCCGAGATGTCGATACTGCTCCGTTCGCCCACAACGAATTCGCAGCCGATGTTGGGAGCCATGGCGGCAAGCATCAGGCCGTTGGTCTTTACTGCCAGTTGCTGGGCGTGCAGGGTAGGGAAACTGCAAAGTAGCAGCAGAAAGAAGATGCTGCTTAATGAGAGTGTATGGTGATTGGTTTTCGACATATCGGTTTTTAGCGTTTTGTTGGTTGGGGATTTTGTAAGTTCCGTTCTATTGAAATGTATGTTCCGTACCCTTGTTCCAGTCGTTTACGGAAGCTTTTGCAGCCATGCTTTGCGTATATAGGATGTTGAGGGTGGTTATGCTGCCGGCTTCCAGTACGATTAGCGGGGGAGTGTTTGCACCGGCATCGGCTTCGTCGAACACTACGATGTCTTTCTCGCTTCCGTCCGGCTCTTTTATGCTGAATGTCAAGCGGCGGAGCGCACTGATAGTCTCATGCCCGTATGGCAGCAGCAGATAATCCTTTTGAATGCCGGGTGTTCCGGGGATAAGGTTGAGCGGGGATGCTTCGTTCCGGTAATCGGAGCTGACGGATGTACCGGTGTCCGGATTGTCGGATGTGATGTCGCCTGTTTGCAGGTCCATTGTCCCTGTTTGTCCCTCACGGGTGGTAAAACCAATGCTTTGCAACACCGGGTATGAGTCCGCCGTATATTCGGGGCGGTCGGTGGATATGTTGAGGCGTAGCCGTGCCAAGGCATGTTTCAAGGAGACGGCAATGCCTGCTGCGGTTGCAGCCGCTTTCTTGCTGCCTTTGGTCTCACCGGTGTAAAGGTAGTCTGTGGCGTCCTTTGCTTCCAGAGCGGCGGTAACGGGAATGGATACTTTACCGTTTTCGTCTGCAGCGGCTGTTGCCGTATAAGGGTAATAACCGTACAGATAGAGCGTGTCCTGCCGGGCAGGGTAGTACACTTTTGTTCCTTCCGGCTGCAAACTCAGTTGTCCGCCCTCTGCATATCGATAGGGAAGATTCTGCAAGTATGGGGTGCTGAAATTACTGTCTCTCATCAGGAATATACCTATTTCATCTCCTGTATTCAGGGCCGTGCCTTCAATGACGCTTCGGCCGACGGTAGTCTCTACGGTGCATACCGATGCCCTCAGCCGCACTTCCACAGCCCTCTCCCCGTCATCGGGAAGAGGAACTGTGGCAGTGTCTGTGTCGCATCCTGCCAATAACAGGAATGAGAGGCCGAACAGGTACGATATGTTTTTCTTTTTACTCATTACACTTCTTCTGTTTTTATGCGGGTGCTTTCCGCCTTTACTCTATGGGTACGTCTACGGAGTCACCGCCCGGTTTCCAGGTAGCTAAAGTGGCGGTAGCGTTGATTTGTTGGGTGGCGTAGATGCCGATACGTACGTTGTAGTAATAGCCGGCATAGAACAAATTGTCACTTTTGCCTGAATCGACGGCGGGAGCGGGAGCATTGACGGGTATGTCGCGTACAATCAGGTCTTGCGGCACTCCACTGGCATCGGGAGCCATGATGGTGACATCCATCAGGAATTGTTCCATGTCCGGTTTCACCATCAGATAGCCTTGTATCAGCGGGTTGGCGCTTGACACGCCGTTAAGCGTATATTGTCCGCCTTCGTATTTCTGGACATAAATGTCTTTGGGAACTTCGACGGTTCCGTCGGCATTGTCGTCCGTAAAAGTAATATTGCCTTTGCCGTCGTCGGTGGCTTCCCGCATAAGCAGGGAACCGTTGTCGGTAAAGGTCAGTTTCCCGGTCAGAACGTTGAGGGTGGCCGTTGTGCCGTGGCTTTTGATGGTGATATTCTTCACTTTCATGTTTTGGACGGCTGTTCTGTCCTCTTCGGACTGCTCGGTGGCGGGAATCACGGAGAAACGCAACTGTGCCAGTTGGTGCTCGAAGTTGATGTTAGGTATCCACGGATAGTCCTGTAACTTTTCAGAGGCTGCCTGGTTCAGTTCGTGGTGATACTTCAACTGGCGGATGTATTGGGCTTTATAGCCGGTCAGGGAAGCGTCGTTCTTTACATCCTTTTTCAGGTAAATGCTGTTTGGCGCTATCTCTCCGGCGGTGGCATTGTTCCAGATGATGTCCTGCGAGCCGTCGAAGCGGGCGAATGTTATTTCCGGCTTTGCGGCACTTATGGTTTGGCCTTCCTGATAAGGGGCGTAGCCGTAGAAGCTATAGTCGTATTTCTTCTGCATCGGGTAGTAGTACACACCGTTTGCGGCATTGCCTTTATATAATGTGATTTTCTGTGCCAGGTCATTCTCCAAACCGTCCGGCTTTACGTCGGAGCCGTCTTGCTTGGGCCAGGCGGTTACTGCTGCCTGTATATTGTTCAGCAGAATTCCGTAGTTCTCCGTATCGCCCCATGCTGCGGTTCTGTTGGCATCGGTAATGGCGGTGCTGGTGGTAGCGTCATTGGTGGCAAGGGCGAAAATGCCCAATCGGGTAGTAGCGCCGCTGGTCTCATCGTATAGCTTATCCAGCGGTGCGCGTGTTACGCCTACGCTGGCTCCTATACGTGTCTCTATTCCACCCAATTGGATGATTAGCCGTCCGTCCGGCGATTCGAAGTCGTTGTCGCTGACCGGTTGCTCTATTACGATATCCTCGTTTTGCGAGCAGGCTGTCATGCAAAGGGCGGCTGCCAGCATCCATAAATTCTTTTTCATGATTGTAGTGAGTAATTGGTTAAACATATCGTTGCTCTCCTATGTTCCTCGGTATGGTACTTCCGGTACCATGCTTTGGTATTCCTTGTACCAACGTTTGGTAGCTTCTGTACCAACAGTTGGTAGCTCCTGTACCACGCTTTGGTATTTCAAGTACCAACGGTTGGTAGTTCTCGTACCACCCGTTGGTAGTTGGATTGTCCTCAGGAGTTATTTCCCGATAGAGGAGCCGGTTCTTATTTTCCGTCTTCGATGTCGGTTTCAATGTCACCACCGTCTTCCCATGCGGTCAGCACTGCGGTAACCTCTATCTTTTCGAAGCCATAGATTGTAATGTATACGTTGTAAGAAGCACCAGCCTTGAATTCTTTCACATCTTTTGAAATCTTGGACTGGTCGATGATTAAGGGAGTATCCAGCTTCTCAACTTCTTTGTATGTAATCTTGTCACCGTCTGTTTCGTCTTTTGTATCTTCTACGTATTGTTTAAGGTCTATGGACAAGCTGATGTTTCCGTTAGGGAAAAACATTACAGGTTCACCCACTTGAGTTCCTTTAGCGTCGGGGTCACCTTCTGCCGGAATATTTTCGTGGCCGTAAGGATACTTGGGCACTACCGGAGTGATTAAACCTTTGTCCGGGTCTAACTTGTTTTTGTTATCAACATCTTTACTGCATACAACAAAAGGAGCGGTGGAGGCTCCGTTTCTTGCGGAAGTCGTAGTAGCCAGATCCATGTCGACAACATTTACCATGTCTTTCAAGGTAATCTTAGTAACTTGCATACCGAGTGTATTATCCTGGCCGTCAGTGCTTTTGCGTTCCACCCAATTGCTGCCTTCATATTTATAGCCGGCTGCGCTTTCACTGCCAGCCCTTACGAAAAACTTCAAACGTGCCAGCTGATGGTTGAATTTCAGGACAGGAACAATTCCTTTACGGGCTGTACGGGCGCGAACTGGTATTTCATAAGTTCCGTCCACTCGCCGCTTAGCTTGGTAGCTATGTCTTTATATAAACTTTGGTCATTGGAAGCATCGTTCTCGGCCATATCTATGGTACTGGCTGCCAATAAGTCTTGAGTACCGTTGATTGTTACATTCTTTACTTTCTTCTCATCTGCCGTAATGGTTGCATCATCGTGGGTTGCATCGTCAACATGATAACCGTAGAATGTATAGGTGCCGTTGGTCGGGTAGTATTTGTATTGAATCACGCCGTTGTCGGTATCTTCTACATAATTGTTATAGATTCTGATTGCACCGTTATTGCCTTCGGTTGCTTTGGGAGCTCTGAACTGGAGAGTTGCGTTATCGAGAATCGGAGTTTTTGCTCCTTCAGCGCCTTCTTCGGCTTCTAAGCCGGTGGCTCTGTCTACCATGTGGATATACAGTCGTTGGCTGTTCCACTTGTTGTTCTCGCCTTCTACATCGCCCACAGAGCCGGTTCCTCTACTGAGAGCCGTAACCGTGGGTACGTCCACGCCTAATGCGATCACTGCCTTGTCATTGTTGTCGTCCGGATTACCGATACCCGGATCATTGTCCTTTGAACAGCTACTCATTACTGCGAGCGCCATTGCTGCATAGAAAAATTGCTTTTTCATACTTCATTGAATTTTTAATTAATAAAAGAAAATATATAAATCTCTGTCTGTTTCAATTTTATTCTTCTCCTATCTCTATATCTCCACCGTTTACCCACGAGGCAGCCTGTACATTCAGCTTTATATCCTGCGGACCGTATATATAGGCGCTGATGTTATATTCGCGTCCGCCCATAAATCCACTGGAGAGATAAGCGCCGTTTTCGTCTTTGTTGTACACGGCATCCTTTAAGTCGTAGCTGAAAGTCGTGATATAGGGTTCACTCCCGGTTGCGTCGGGATAATATACCGTATTTATAAGGAGCGTGGCATTGTTGCCCGGCGGCAGCAGGAAAACCCCGCCGTCTGTTGCCGGACGTTGGTTTACTTCCTTGTCCGCATCTTCTTCCCTTACTTGCATCGGATAGAGTGATTTTCCTTCTTCATCGGTCCATGCTATTTCTTTTCCCTCTGCATCACGCGCCGGTAATTTCCCCCGTTCTCCGTCTGTGGGGAAATGGACGCCTACATTTGCAGGGTCGGACGAGGCTACAGTGAAAACGCCTTTGTTGACACATTCTATCCATACACCTGTGATGTAAACGATGTCTTTCGTGCTTTTACTGGCAGGATAGAATTTTAACTTGACGTATGAAAGCTGATGCTTCATGCGGATTATGGGCCAGATGTTGCGGCGTGCCGTGTACGTGCCGTAATAGCAGCTGCGCATGAGCTGGCGTTCGTCGGCGCCGAGCTGTTTCAGCCGGGCAGCCTGTTCGCTGTAGTCGGCAGCTATCTTTCGCCCGTTTTCCACGTCTTCTATCAGCGCTTTGAGGTCGGCGGCAGCGGCGCACATCAGGTCTTGCGAGCCGTCTACGGTGACATCGAAACAGATACGGTCTGCTTCGCGCTTCACTTTGCCCACTTGCGCATTGTCGTAGTAATAAGCAAAGAAGTTGAAGGCGTCGAATTCTTCCTGCAAATTGTAATAGGGGATGTATCCGGAACTTTTCCAGTTAATGAACGAGCCGTTTCCTGCATAAGCCGCCCGTTTGCCGTGCAGTTTGCATTGCTCGGCGGTGAGTCCCAGTGCCGTGCATTCTTCGGCGGAGATTTCGTCCAGACTGCCGTCGATGAGGCAATAGCGCCGGTCGGCATCTTCGGCACGGCGATGGGCATAGGTCATTCCGTTGGGATTGTCGCGCCGGAATGCGTATACGAAGAAAGTGCCGTCGGCTATGCGTTTGCTGAAGTTTGTTTCGTCTGTGGGATCCAGCACTCCCGCACCGCGTGTCAATACATTATATATAGGGTCGCTGAATGCTACCATGACAGGCAGTTGCGTCTGGTCGCCCTGGTTGTCCTGATGATTGGGGTCATAGAGCGACTCGTCGCCGGTGTACAGATTACCGCAACCGGTAACAAGCAGCAGTATGCACCATAACGGCAGAATAAGTTCGTGCCGGTGTCTCCGCTTTTGCATGCTATTGCTATATGTCAGGCGTTTCATCTTTATATCTCTATTATTATGTCATCGTCCGGATTGGTGGGATCGTGCGGTTGCCATCCCATGCCGGTATCGTTGGGTACTATCTGGTCGGCCTTTATTACTAAAGGCGTTGTGATTTCGATGTTTACATCTTCTTTGCTGTAACGCAGGTATATTTTGCCGTCGCGCACTTCAATGAGTTGTGCTGCGGTCAGTTCGTCATAGGGATTGATGGCGCCGTAGATATAGCGGCTGTTTTTCACGGGATTGCCTTCCTCATCCACTACCGGTGCACCGGAAGAATCCAGTTGGGGAGTAGATACCTGCAAGGCAACTTGCAGGATGCCCGGTCCGTTGAGATGTCCTTTTGCCGCGCTGGGGATGACGCCGAGGGTGTGGAAATGGACCACGCATCGGTAAGTACCCTCTCCGGTTTGCGTAAACTCGTCCGGTTGTACCTGATGTGCCATCCGGTAGAGGCGGGTGGTGTCCAGACAGGCGTCGGCGATGTTGAAGCGTCCGCAAGCACCGGACAATTCGATGATGGGCGCCGCGAGGTCTTCTCTTTTTATGTTTCCTTCGGTGCGGATATTGAAGACGATATTGATACGCTGGCTGATGCGTTGCATATCAAAATCCAGGATGGTCGGTTGTCCGGTTTGGATGTTTATGTTCTTTTGCACCGCATAGAATATGGGCGACTTTATTTCCTGCAGGTATTCATCGTCAGGATTGAAATCGGGCAGGTCATTGCCCTCTACGATGTCGGGCTTTTCATTGCCCATACTGCTGATTTGCAGATAAAGGTCTTTCACGCTTACCTTATTGTCGTGGATGTAATTGTCCAGATTTTCTATGCTGATGATGGGAGTAGGGGACTGCTCCGTATCGCCTGTCTGTGCCGGAACATCCGCATACTGCTCGTTGATGATAAAAATGTTGTACTCACCTCCGCGCAAGTAAAAAGAAGAAGCGGTTTCTTCCGGACTCTCTATTGAGTTATCTTCCGAATTTTCTTTTGTATTTGAAGCTGTCCGGGTGTCGAAAGACGTTTCCTGTTGCGTTATATTATTGTTTGTGGCAGGGTCTATGGATGTGTTGATGATGCCGCGGGTGCGCCAGGTGTTTATGATACGGCTTGCTACGATGTGCATTTCTGCCGGAATTTCATCTTTGCTGATGTCGCCCCAGTTGAGCCGTACACGCATGTCGGTGATGTGCGGATGTTCCGCTTCCGGACAGAGGTCTACCGAGGTGCAGGCACAGATGCAGCACAGCAGGCTGAGGGCAAGGTATGTCAGTGTCTTGTTCTTCATCCTTTATCCTCCTTTTCATCTTCTTCTTCACCGGAAGCATCTCCCTTTTCTTTGTTGGCGGCTTCCGCTCCGGCTTTCCGTCTTTTTTCCGGTTTTTCCCGGAGTCTTTTTCTTTCCTCTCTTTCTTTTCCTTGGTATGCAGTTTTGGCTTTCTTGGCATTGGCAGCACGTTTGCCACGTTTGGCAGAATCTTGTGTTTCGGCTTTCTGCTTCAATTGGTCTTCACGTACTTTCAGTGCCTTGCGTATGGCTTTTTCCTGCTCGGAAGTGAGTGTATCGCTAAGTTGTATGCCCAGAGAATCGGCTACCTGTTTGCGCAGTTTGTCGGCAGCTTCTTTCAAAGCGAGTTCCTTGCGCTCTTGCTGCATCAGCTTCCATTGTTTCAGCTCTTCTTTGGTAAGCAGGCTGTCCGGACGGCTGAAGCCTTGTTTCCGTACCGCATTGTTGATGGAGTCGATGCGTTCGCGCATCTTATTTATCTTCTCATTAAGTGCCTGGCGGGTGAAGTCGCGTATCTGTACACGGCGGTACACCGATTCCTTATACTTGCTGCCTGCCGACATGAACCGGTAAACGAAAGCCACGCGTAAATCCGTTATCAGAGGGAACGGCACGATGTGCCCGCTTTTGCATTTCTCCGCTATGCGCGGGTAACAGTCGCTTTCCGCATCGTGCGTATAAACATCGTATGAGGTGTAAAGCAGTCCGGCGGAACCTCCCAGCTCCAGGTCTATGTAATTGTTGCGGTAGCCGTAAAGCGGAGCGGTATATCCCACGCTGATGCCGGCTCCGTAGGCGTTACCCTGCTTGCCTTCCTTACCGATTTTAAAGTTGTAGCTGGCGGCGTTGACATATACGCCCCAGTAATAAGCGCGTTCCTGGCGCGGATTCTTGCGCTGGGTGGTGAATACGGTTTCCTTGAGACGTGTCATCAGATTGGCATCTTTGGTGACGCCGCCTCTTTTACGGGTGCGAAAATACTGACGCCACTCTACCCGTGCATCGAATACATTGAAAATAAGGGATGGGGTGTACTTTTGCGAGGTGTTCCAGTTCCACTTTATATTGGCACCGATTGTACGTTTGTTCCGGATGGTATTGCCCAAGTCAAATTCTACGCCAATATTAGGAACGGTCAATAACCAGTCAACAGCATTTGTCTTGATACCCCAACGGTCTTTGAAAGATATTAATTCGGCTTTCGCATCGTCTTTCTTGCCGCGTAGCACCTGGGCATATGTGTTATTCAAAGTTATTGATATAAGAAAACACACTACAAGTTTTCTGGATAAAAAAAAGTAGTGCTTTTTTTTGATACTCTTGTGATAAAATCACTTTCTTTTTAATATTATTTGTTTGTTTGCGACGTCAAAGATATATATTGTTTGTATAAAAACAAAACTTGTCATTAACTTTCTTTTATTTATCAGACCTTTTTTAATGTAATATATCTAAATAGCGTTTTGATTGGATAATTTTTCAATGCTTCTCTGTAATTCGGGTAGGTGTGGTATAAAAAAGAAGGTGTAAGTTTTTCCCAACGGGACTTACACCTTCTTATCTGAAAAAATAATTGTTATTTTCCTTTATGCCTGTTCGCGCGTTTCTTGCGGATTTCGGCTTTCATTTTCGCCGCACCGGAACCATGCAGGCCGGTGATATAGGTCTTTTTCTTGGCTTTGGTCTTGATTTTGTTTTCTTCTTTAGGCTTCTCTTTCTTGCCTTTGAAAACAATACCGCCCATCATTGCTTCTTCTATACTCACGTTGTTGATGTATTAAGTAATTAATAGTAATCCTCTTGTTGCAAAGTATGCCGTACAATTTACTTGGCGGGCAGTATCTCAATCCAATAATCATCGGGGTCGTTGATGAAATAGAGTCCCATGGCGGTATTTTCGAAACATACCCAGCCGTTTTCCTTGTGATATTGGCGGATTGCATCATAGTCTCCGGCCACGCGGAAGCAGAGATGGCTTTCGTTCTCGCCCAGTTCGTAGGCTTGGGGATGTTCTTTCAGGCAGGTCAGTTCCAGAAGAAAACCCGTGCTGCCGTCGGTGAGGTAGACCAGCGTGAAAGAGCCGTCCGACGACTCTTTCCGATGATGTTCCTTCAGTCCCAATGCTTGTTCGTAGAAAGCGATGCTGCGTTCCAGGTTGGTGACGTTTATATTAAAATGGTCGAATTTACTTTTTATTTCCACTGTTGTTACTTTTTTAGGTTTATAGTATCGGTTTATTTAATTTTTGCTTTCAGGATTTCGCCGATGTATGTACGCGGCATACCTTCTATCGGGGCTTGTGACGGCACTTTCTTACATTCCAGAATGACGGAAGGCTCTGTCTGTCCGTTGGGGTAGAAGCGTACGGTATAATTCTGGGCCGCTTCCATCTGTGCATAAGGCTGTTCCGGTGACAGAATGGTGAAGATTACCGGCTTGTTGCCTGCTATCTTGCCTAACGAGCCGCCGGCATTGGCAGTCATCATCGTCATATTGAAAGGTTCTTCGCCAATTACAATCACCAGCTTGCCGTTGCCGGTCTGGATGGCATCGGCGGGAACAGCATCCGGGGCTACCTCTTTATAGGCGCTTGGTGCAGCCTGTACATTTGTTTGCGGTGCGGCGGCAACCGTAACCGTAGCCGTAGCCGGTGTTGTAGCGGTGGCCTTGGGAGTTTCTACTGTAACTTGCGTTTTGGGGGCAATCACCGTTGTACCCGAATTGACGAGCGCCTTTGTCTCTTTCTTTTCTTCTTTCTTTTCCTCTACAGGAGCTTGGGCGGCGGTGCTGGCACTTAAGGCTTCCGTTACCTCAATGCAGAGGGCATCGACGAAGTCCACAGTCTTTCTGCGCCATTTGGCAAGTCCGCGTACCAGTTTGGTTTGAGACTTGTTCAAGGCGTACTTGTCGGTAATCCATTCTTCGGCGGTATATTTCTCTTTTCCTTCGCGGTAGTTGAAACGTATCTTCTCTACTTCAAAAACACATTTTTCCGGTTGGCAGGTGACGGTGAGCTGATAAAGAATTTTCGTTCTGTCCAGTGACAATGCGGTGGAGCTGAACACAATCCATTCATCGCCGATGCCTACAATCTGTCCTTTCTCCTTGTCGGAAAAGACTACGCGGCTGTTATTCCCGTTCTTTGCCAGACGTGCATCCATCCACCTCAACAGGCGGGAGTAGATTGTGTCTTGAGACATTCCGGGGATACTGAAATCTTTGGTGAATACTACCTTGCCGTCCACTTCCGGAACAGCGCCGGCCAGATATTTGCTGTCATCCCTCTGGGCATGCAGCAAGGCAGGCATGCAAAGGCAGAACAGCACAATAAGAACCTGTGTTAAATTTTTCATAATGCTATGTTTTATTTAGTAATGTCAAAACTCTCACCCCGGCGGGAGATTGTAAGGAAACGGCAACCCCGGCTTTCGGCAAAGGTGCGGAAAGCGTTACCGCCCCGGTAATCCTCACCGAAGTGCATAGGTGCAAATATAGCGGTTTTTATCCGTTCCACGAACTGTTCCGCACCGCGCATGTAATCTTTTCCGATGCGGCTGTCCACCGGAAACATGGCTATATCTACCCGGGGAGCCTTTTGTTGCAGGTTTTTTATCTCTGCAAGAAAGTCGCCTTCCGCCTTGCGTATCTCCTGCGGAGTAGACTCTTCGCTCCAATGCCAGTTGTTCAGGTCGCCGGCATGGAACAGGCGCATGCCTTGCAAATCTATCAGGAAAGAGATGCCTACATCGGTGGAGCCGAAGGCTTCGATACGGATATTTTCGTCTTCGTAGACATCCCCCTTATTTATGTAAACGGCATCTTCCGCCGTGGCACGCCGGTGTTTCAGAATATCTTTGGAGAAGATATACCGGATGTCGGGCCGCTGTTCCTTCCATGAAAGGATGTCGCGGTTGAAGTGGTCGGGGTGGAAATGCGAGGAAAGCACGTAGAGCGTTCCCGGCTTCTTTAGCAGATGGTCGTGTACGATTCCCCGGTCCGGCGCCTCTTCCGAGGAGTCTTTGTAGTAATCGATAATGACCGTTATTCCGTCCGCTTCGATTGCGAAGCCGCTGTGGTAAATATAATCAAGTTTCATTGTACGGTTTCAATTATAGCGCAATATTACAAAAAATCACCACACAAACTTCCGGTTTGGCTGTTATTTTATGCAAAAGTCCTACATCGGGACTTCAATCAGCAGGATATGCGAATCTTGCAGCGTTTCCAACTCAAAGCTGTCGGTTTCGTATACTCCCATACCGTCGCGGCGGGACAGCACTGTGCCGTCTACCTTTATTTCGCCCTCTATGAGGAAGATGTACACGCCGGCGTGCGACTGGTGCAGGTGATACCCCAGCTTCTTTCCGGCCTCGACTTCTCCGATGGAGAACCATGCCTGTTGCAGCATCCCGGCAGGAGCATTGCCGTCGGGCGATACGATAAGCGAAAGTTTGTTCTTGTGCAGATAGGGACGGATGTCATAATCCTGATAGGCGGGCGGGGTATTCAGCTTTTCGGGTATTACCCAGATTTGGAGAAACTCTGCCGGTTCGGTATCGCTTCCATTCATTTCGCTGTGGTAGATGCCCGTGCCTGCACTCATGGTCTGGATGTCGCCTATAGTGATGGTACGGCTGTTTTGTTTGCTGTCGCCATGCTTCAGCTTGCCTTTCAGGGGAATGGAGATAATCTCCATGTTCTTATGCGGATGGGTTCCGAAGCCTTTTCCCGGAGCTATCCGGTCGTCGTTCAGAACGCGCAGGGCGCCGAAATTCATGCGGCGGGGGTTGTAATACTTGTCAAAACTGAATGTATGGCGGCTGTCGAGCCAGTCATACGAAGAGCGTCCACGGCTTTCGGCTTTGTCTGTTACTTTTTTCATAATCTGTCTTTTTAGTGATTTATCTGTGTGTAACAAGCAGGTGGGCCTGAAAGTTTGAGCCGTGGATGATTAATGTTCTATAAACGCTTTTTTACAGTCTGACTTCGTTTTCCAGCTTCTTGTGTTCCATGAAGTCCTTTATATTCATCAGGGTAGTGGATGCGATATTGGCAAGGGCTTCACGCGTGAAGAATGCCTGGTGGGAAGTCACGATTACGTTATTGAATGACAGCAGGCGTGCCAGCGTATCATCGTCGATAATCTTGTCCGACCGGTCTTCGTAGAAATATTCGCTCTCTTCCTCGTACACATCCAGCCCGGCAGAACCGATTTTCTTGTTTTTCAGTCCTTCTATCAGGGCATTGGTATGGATGAGCTGTCCCCGGCCGGTGTTGATAATCATCACGCCGTCCTTCATCTTACTGATGGAGTAGTCGTTAATCAGGTATCTGGTCTGCTCCGTGAGCGGGCAGTGCAGGGAGATGATGTCCGAGCTGCGGTACAGTTCGTCCAGCGTGGTGTATACCACCTGGTGCTCGCGGGCGAAATTGTAGTCGGGATACAGGTCGTAGGCGAGGATGTTCATGCCGAAACCGCGCAGGATGGCGATTAACTTCTTGGCTATTTTGCCTGTGCCGATGATACCTGCCGTTTTGCCATACATGTCGAATCCCAAAAGGCCGTGCAGGGAGAAGTTGCCGTCGCGTGTGCGCCAGGTGGCACGGGGTATCTTCCGGTTGAGGGAGAGCATGAGGGCAACGGTATATTCCGCTACCGCGTAAGGGGAGTAGGCGGGGACGCGCACCACGGTGATGCCGTTTTCCGCTGCCGCTTTCAGGTCTACATTATTATATCCGGCGCAGCGCAGGGCAAGGAGTTTCACTCCGTTTGCCGCCAATTGCCGGATAACTTCCGCGTCGGCAGTATCGTTTACGAAGATACACACGGCATCCACGCCTTGCGTCAGTATCACGTTGTTCAGGTTGAGGTGTCCTTTGTAATAGCGGAGTTCAAAACCGTATCCGCTGTTTTTTTCATTGAATGAAGCCTCGTCGTAGGGCTTGCTGCCGAAGAATGCAATAGTATATGCCATGAGATTTTAAGTTTTGGTGAATATTCGCAGGTTATTAAGTGTGCATGACGGATGCGCTTCGTATAAGTGCACTTTCTGCATTTGTTAAAAGGCGGCATGCACAAAGAATATAACGTGCGCAAAGGTAAGAATGTTCGGGACATATCCGGCAGGTTGTGCCCATAATCTGTTGTCCGGATGATGAGTGCCGGCGATAGCAGGCGCTATGTTGTTCCGACACGGAGAAAGTTTTGTTCCGTCATGGTGGAACGGAACTTTCTCCGTGGTGGAATGAAATTTACCCCATGGTGGAACGATTTGGCATCGGCTGCTTTTCCCTTTGGGCATAGGGGCAATATATGCAAGCGGCAGGGACGGCAAATGGAGCAATCCCTTGTCTGTTTCAGCATGAATATTAGTGAATGTTTCAGTAGAAACTGTTGATTTTTTCAATTAAATTCTTCGGTTCTCCTAAATTAAATGCGCAAAATTGTTATTTATGTGCAACATTATTGTACCTTTGCGCCCGAAAACAATAAAAAAGATTTAGATGAGAAAAATTTCTTTGATTAGCATTGCGATGTTAATCGTTTCAATTCCAACTTTTGCAGGAGGTCTCCTGACAAATACAAATCAACACCCTGCCTTTCTTCGTATGCTGTCGCGCGGCGCAAACACCACCAGTGTGGATGCTGCCTTGTCCAACCCTGCGGGTCTGGCTTTCCTGCCGAAAGACGGGTTTTATACATCCTTGAGTATTCAGAGTGCGTTCCAGACAAGAAATATCGATGCTTCGTGCGAGGCTTTGGGTCTGGACAAATATTATGAAGGCAAGGCTTCTGCGCCTGTCATTCCCAGTGTGTTTGCCGCTTATAAGAAGGGCGACTGGACTATCTCCGGTTTCTTCGGCATTACCGGCGGAGGCGGAAAAGCTTCGTTCGATGACGGCTTGTCCATGTTCGACGCCATGGTGATAGGCGGATTGCTGCAACAGGGTATTCCGGGCAAAGCCTATACACTGAACAGCTACATGGACGGCAAGCAGTATATCTACTCCGTGCAGTTGGGGCTGACCTATAAGATAACGGACTGGCTGTCTGCCTTTGCAGGCGGGCGCATGAACTACTTTACGGGTGGTTACAAAGGTGCGCTGAATGCCAGTGCGGCCGTTGATTTGCCTTTGCCCACCGGTGGAGCGATACCCGTTGGAACCGAGCTTATCGGCATCGACCTGGATTGCAGCCAGACCGGTTGGGGATTTACTCCGGTTATCGGTTTGGATGCCAAGTTCGGCAAACTGACGATTGGTGCGAAATACGAGTTCAAGGCCAATCTGAATATTGAAAATAACACGAAGATAAATTCGCTACGCATGATAGGCGCTCCCGAAAGTGAGCTGGAGGACTACAAACACGGTGTAAATACGCCGAACGACATTCCCGCCATGCTTTCGGTGGCTGCTGCCTATGAGTCCCTTCCTGTGCTGCGCGCATCGGTGGAGTATCACTTCTACGACGATAAGAACGCAGGCATGGCAGGTGGCAAACAGAAGTTCCTGACGAAAGGGACAAACGAGTATCTGGCCGGTATAGAGTGGGATGTTATCAAAAGACTGACCCTGAGCGGCGGTGTGCAGTTCACCGATTATGGTTTGTCCGATGACTATCAGAGCGACACAAGTTTCTCGTGCGATTCCTACTCGCTGGGTGTGGGCGCGAAGTTGCAACTTTCGGAAAGAGCCGATTTGAATGTGGGCTATATGTGGACCAACTATGAAGATTATACCAAAACCGGCCAAAACTATCAGGGTACAAATCTGCCCGGTACAAACGTGTACAGCCGTACCAACAAGGTATTCGGCCTCAGCATAGACTATCGCTTCTGATCTTTCATAATCCTTTATATACGTAAGAGAGGATGTGTCGCAAATTCGGCTGGCACATCCTCTCTTTGTCTTATGCCTTTAGGGCTTTTATTTTTTTCCTTTTACGGATTTCCGTGCAGGTTTCAGAAGGAATATTGCACCAGCAGGTTCATGCGGTTGGCATGGTTGGTGGAATTGTCGAAGTTCGTACGCCAGCCGCGCAGATACTCTGCACCTACCTGCATGTTGGGGGTGACATTCCAGAACAGGTTTGCTACGAAATATTGTCCATAGCGGTAAGTGGACGGTTCGTTGGCAGGATACCCGTTTTCGGAATAGAGGCGTGACATGCTGTATGTGCTTGAAAGGAACACTTTCGGACTGATGTTGTATTGCAGTCCGGCATACCAGCCCAGCATCGGCAATGCTTGCATTTTGCCTGCTTCATCGGGATTGGGAACGATGTCCACGTTCAGGTTGCTGAGGTCGTTCAGGTATTGCCCGATGCCTTTCCCGTAGGTGGCTTGCCCGAACACCTGCCATTGTTTGCCCAGATTGAAGGTGGTGGATGCCTGTATGCCGAAGCCGGTAACGGCATGCGCCTTGTCGCTCAGGGTGCTGGTGTAGGTCATGCTGCGGATAAGTCCGCCTACGCGCACATGGCTTTTGCTGTTCCAGCCGTACTGCGCATAAGCGGTGAAGTCGGGCATGCGCTGTTGTGCGATGTCAAGCTCGCTGTTGGTCGTGCCGTCTACCGCAGGCACTTCGACAGAGGCGTTGAAACGGAAGTTTTTCAGCCCTTTGTAGGTGTATGACACTTGGGTGGCGCGGTAAAAGGTGGCTCCGTTAGGCCCCTGGAAGTCGATGGTGGAAGGCATTGCGCCCAGGTCCATGAAGCCGCCGTAGGTGTAGCCCACCGTCACGTCGCGGAAAGACACGTAGGCATTGCGCAGTTGGAAGCCTTTGTTGGAACCGTCGCGGAAGTTGCCGGCGGTGTACACCACGAAGTCGCCGAGAATCTTGGTATGCCCCACCAGTTTCAGGAAAATGGTGGACGTGCTGGCATCCATTTGAAACTGGTTTCTGATTTTGCTCCCGTTGGGGATGTAGACGGGGATAAAGTCGATGTTGTCGACGATGCCGCCGAAGTCGTACTCTGCCGTGGCGCGTACATAGCCGCCGATGCCCAGGGCGAACTTCCCTTTTCTGTCCGTCAGCAGGAAGCGGGGCGCCTGCGGTTCGTGGATGTAGGGCATTTGCGACTCGTTCATGATGCGGATTATCTCGTCGCCCGCTTTGTCTATGGTGACCAATACGACACCTTTGGGAGACTCATCCTCGATAATCACTTTTTTCTGTGCGTGGACTGCGAGGGCAGACAGTGCCGCACCGCACAACAGAAACATTGTTTTTAAGATTGTTTTCATTTAAGTTAGGTTTTGGTGAATGTGCTTTGAACAACTTAAATTTAAAATGGTTTTGCAGTCACCGGAAGAAAGCGTATCTTTGCACCCGATTTAACAAGAGTGAAATCATTAGTTACATGTATGATGCCGTGAATAGCGGTCGTGTATTCTAGAACACCACGTAAAAAACAGGAATATGAAGCAAAAAGTATCTGTACCCTTTATGCTGCTGGGCATTCTGTTCAATGTCTGTCTGATAGCGGCCAATCTTCTCGAGACAAAAGTAATTCAGGTTTTCGGCATTACCGTTACTGCCGGACTGTTAGTGTTTCCCGTTTCTTATATCATCAACGACTGCATTGCCGAGGTGTGGGGCTTCCGCAAGGCGCGCCTGATTATCTGGAGCGGCTTCGCCATGAACTTCTTTGTGGTGATGTTGGGACTGATTGCCGTGGCACTGCCTGCAGCTCCCTTTTGGGACGGGGCGCCCCATTTCAACTTCGTGTTCGGCATGGCGCCGCGCATTGTTGCCGCCAGTCTGACGGCATTTCTGGTAGGTTCGTTTCTGAACGCCTACGTCATGAGCCGCATGAAAGTGGCGAGCGGCGGACGTCATTTTTCCGCACGTGCCATCTGGTCCACGGTAGTGGGCGAGACGGCCGATTCGCTGATATTCTTCCGGTGGCGTTCGGAGGCATTATCGCATGGCAGGAATTGCTGCTGATGATGTGCACCCAGATTGTACTGAAATCCATGTACGAGGTGATAATACTGCCGGTGACCATCCGGGTGGTGAAAGCCATTAAAAGGATAGACGGTAGCGATGTCTACGACGAGGGGATTTCTTACAAGGTGTGGAAAATCAGTGAAATTTAAGTAGTAGAGGTTGTCATAAATATATAATAAGGTGAATAAAGAAGCAGCATTGGTCGTATTCAGCGGTGGGCAGGATTCGACAACTTGCCTGTTTTGGGCAAAGCGTGAGTTCAGGAAAGTATATGCGTTGAGCTTTCTGTATGGGCAGAAGCATCAGAAGGAAGTGGAGCTGGCACGGGAGATAGCGCGTAAAGCGGAAGTGGAGTTTGAAGTAATGGATGTTTCCTTCATCGGCAAGTTGGGGCATAATTCGTTGACGGACCCCGATATGGTGATGGACCGGGAGAAGCCGGCAGACAGTGTTCCGAATACCTTTGTGCCGGGGCGCAACCTGTTCTTCCTCAGCATTGCCGCCGTCTATGCCCGCGAAAAGGGTATCAACCACATCGTGACGGGTGTGTCGCAAACGGATTTCAGCGGGTATCCCGATTGCAGGGACGCATTTATCAAATCGCTCAACGTAACGCTCAACCTTGCCATGGACGAGCAGTTCGTACTCCATACTCCGTTGATGTGGATTGACAAAGCCGAGACTTGGGCGCTGGCGGATGAACTGGGAGTGCTCGACCTGATTCGTCATGAAACGCTGACCTGTTACAACGGCATCCCCGGCGACGGCTGCGGACACTGCCCCGCATGCAAGCTCCGCCGAGAGGGGCTGGAGAAGTATCTGGCGGGAAAATGACGAATGTATTATACCACAAAGGAAACAGAACCGATTATAAACCGATTGTAATATGACCGAATTAAAAGACCAACTTTCCTTATTAGGAAGAAAGACAGAGTACAAGCAGGATTACGCCCCCGAAGTGCTGGAGGCATTCGACAACAAACATCCCGATAACGATTACTGGGTACGTTTCAACTGCCCGGAGTTCACCAGCCTTTGCCCGATAACGGGACAGCCCGATTTTGCGGAAATCCGCATCAGCTACATTCCCGATGTGAAAATGGTGGAGAGCAAGAGTCTGAAGCTCTATCTCTTCAGTTTCCGCAATCACGGCGCTTTCCACGAGGATTGCGTCAATATTATAATGAAAGACCTCATCCGTCTGATGAATCCCAAATACATTGAGGTTACGGGCATCTTCACCCCGCGCGGCGGCATCTCCATTTATCCCTATGCAAACTATGGACGTCCCGGCACGAAGTACGAAAAAAATGGCGGAACATCGGTTGATGAACCGCGAATAGAATGGTGGAATATACCTATCAATAGCGATTGCGGGTGTGATACTTTCTTAGCATGGCGTCGGTATAATTACCTAAAAGAAGGTGATTGTGAGGTTGCTTTTTTCTAATGACCTTTGCATACGGTATTAGTAACAACTTAACAATCACTTCAAATTGAAAACAGCCATATTTAGTTTATTATTTTTCTTCTTGACAGCATGCGCCTTTTCTGTATATGCGCAGAGGCCGGCAAGGACGAATGATTTCTGGGTGTAAAAATCCTGTCTACGGAGAAAGAAGTCGTGGATTTTGCAACGGTCTATCTGAAAGGGACCGGTTACGGGGGAATAACCAATCAGGAAGGTATCTATCATGTGAGTGCGCCTGCGGGCGACTATACGCTGGTGGTGTCGGCCGTCGGCTATAAAACCGTAGAGAAACCGGTGACGCTGGTCAGAGGGCAAAGGGTGAGGCAGAATGTCACAATCACCCCCGAAACTCAGCAACTGGACGAAGTAACGGTGGTGTCGACGGGCGTGAGCCGTGTCAAGCGGTCGGCATTCAACGCCGTGGCGGTGGATACGAAAGAGTTGCAGAACACTACCAGGAACCTGAGCGATGCACTGACCAAAGCGCCGGGAATGAAACTGCGCGAGTCGGGCGGGGTAGGGTCGGACATGCAGCTCATGCTGGACGGCTTCAGCGGGAAGCATGTAAAGGTCTTTATAGACGGCGTGCCGCAGGAAGGCGTCGGAAGCTCTTTTGCGCTGAACAATATCCCCGTGAATTTTGCCGACCGCATCGAGGTGTACAAGGGCGTAGTGCCGGTGGGATTCGGCACGGATGCCATCGGCGGGGTTATCAATATCGTTACGAACAAGAAACGCCGCCGCTGGTTTCTGGATGCGTCCTACTCGTACGGTTCGTTCAATACGCATAAGTCCAACGTACACTTCGGGCAGACTTTCAAGAACGGTTTTACGTACGAAATCAACGCGTTTCAGAACTATTCGGACAATGACTACCGCATCGACTCTCCGGTGGAGGACTTTGAAACGGGCAGGATAGACCGTGACAAGAAGGTGCGCGTACGGCGCTTCAACGATACTTACCACAATGAAGCGGTTATCGGCAAGGTAGGCGTTATCGACAAGAAGTGGGCGGACCGTTTGATGTTCGGTTTCACTTACTCCAATATGTACCAGGATGTACAGACCGGCGTACGGCAGGACATCGTGTACGGGCAGAAACACCGCAAGGGACATTCGCTGATGCCTTCGTTGGAGTATAACAAGCGCAACCTGTTTGCGAAGGGACTGGATGTAGTGCTGACCGTCAACTACAACAAGAACCTGACGACCAATGTGGATACCGCTTCCTATAAATACAACTGGTACGGGGAAAGGAAGCCGCTGAACTCTCCCGGAGAGCAGTCCTACCAGCACTCGCGCGCCGACAACAATAACTGGAACGGTACGTTTACAGCCAACTACCGCCTCGGAAGGGTGCACACGCTGACGTTCAACCACGTGCTGAATGCTTTCAGCCGTTCCAATACTTCATTGCTTGCCAAAGAAGAGCAGTCGGATGCCATTGCCAAGGAGACCCGCAAGAATATCTCCGGCCTCTCTTACCGCCTGATGCCGTCCGAAGACTGGAACTTATCCGTATTCGGCAAGTATTACAACCAGTTTGTCGCCGGACCTGTGGCTACGGATGCCAATCAGAACGACTATGTACGCACCACCCGCAGCGTACATTCCGTAGGCTATGGAGCGGCGGGCACTTACTTCATCCTGCCGGGACTGCAAGCCAAACTGTCCTATGAAAAGGCCTACCGTCTGCCCACCATCGAAGAGATGTTCGGCAATGAGGACCTGGAAATGGGCGACATCGGCATCCGGCCGGAGAATAGCGACAACATCAACCTGAACCTGAGCTATAACAAGACTTTCGGCAAACATTCCGTGTACGTGGAAGGCGGCTTTGTCTACCGTAACACCAAAGACTACATCCAGCGCAACATCACCGACCTGAGCGGCGGCAAGTCCGCAGCCACTTACGTCAATTACGGCAAGGTGCTGACGAAGGGATATAACATCTCCGCCCGCTACGGCTTTGGCAGGTGGTTGAGTGTGGGTGGCAACTTCACGCAGATGAACGTGTGCGACAATATGAAGACGTCCATATCCGGCAGTGCGGAGAATATAGCTTATAAGGAACGCATGCCCAACCTGCCTTATATCTTTGCCGATTCCGACGTGACCTTCTACATGGCGCGACCTCTGGAAAAAAGGCAATGCGCTGACCGTATCTTATGACAACCAGTACTTGCACAGCTTTACCTATTATTCTTCCAAAATCGGTTCGAACAAGGGCGACTACGTGGTTCCGAGCCAGTTCTCCCACAACCTGAGCCTTTCCTACAGTCTCCGTAGCGGACGCTACAACCTCTCGTTCGAGTGCCGGAACTTTACGGACGAGCAACTGTACGACAACTTCAGCCTGCAGAAAGCCGGACGGGCATTCTATGGAAAGGTGCGCGTATACTTCGGCAATTGAAACCATGAATCAATAACGATTAGTGTAATATAATAAAACAAAACAACATGAAAAAGAATCTTTTATCGGCCGTACTTCTCACTTCTGCGATGGCAGGAACGGCATTGACTTCCTGCACGGATACGGAGGTGCCGGGCGGCGGAAACAATAATGGAACCAAAGGCGATTTCGTGATCGCTTCCTCTGTCACCGCTTCGAGCAATACGACTAACGTATTGCTGACTTCTAGGACTTTGGACGAAGGCTCTGTTTCTACCATCAACAACGGACTCGTCAACGACGGCGCTTCCCAATGGGTGTTCTACAAGAACCGGTATCTCTATGGACTGACTTACAATCAGGGAAGTGCCGGAACCACCCGTTCTTATGTCATGAACTCCAACCACGAAGTGCAGGCGCGTTCGGGAGAGTTTGCAGTGAAGAGATTCACTACCTACGGCATCTACGATAAGTATATCATAACCGCCTCTACCGGTGACGGACCTGCGGAATATGCCGACGGCAACCTGTATCTGCCTAAAACCTTCCTGCTCTCTTACTTGGATGTAGCGGACGAAACCTTCAACACCAACGATACGAAAAACAAGGCCTACCAGTCCGAGAATTTCCTGGGCAACGGCGAGTTCGTGACATTGGCCGGAATTCAGGAGCATAACAACAAGATATACAGTGCTGCCGTTCCCATGGGGCTGAGCCAGTATGGCGCTGCCGTAGACGGCGGTAAGTATATATTACCGGGTAATGAGGATTTGGTAAAGACCGAAGACGGCGGTTCCAACAGCAGCTCGTATAAGAAAGGCGAATTGCAGTGGACACAGTATCCCAATGAATGCTGGGTGGCAATCTTTGATGATGCTACGATGACAACGAAGAAACTCATCAGTACGGATAAAATCAGTTATGCCTGCGGCCGTTTCAAATCCCAGTATTACCAGACTATCTGGGAAGCCGGCAACGGTGATATTTACGTATTCTCTCCAAGCTATGCCAAGACGATGAAGGATGCCCGCCAGCAGACAGTCTTGCCGGCAGGTGTGGTACGCATCCCCAATGGCCGGGAAGACTTCGACAGCTACTACTGCGACCTGGAGAAACAGAGCGGCGGAAAATCCTTCCTGCGTTGCTGGCATATTGCAGATGACTATTTCCTGTTGCTGATGTACGACCGCCCTCTGACGGAGACGGGCTTTGAAGCCAAAGAACTGGCTGTGTTCAAAGCGGAAAGTAAGAAACTTACCTATGTTACCGGTCTTCCGTCGGCAGACCTGATTTCCGGCTTCGGCAATACTCCGTATACGGAGAACGGTTATGCCTATATGGCTGTGACTACCACCGACGGCCATCCGGCTGTTTACAAGATAGACCCGTCCAGCGCCACTGCCACAAAAGGTGTTACGGTAGAGGCTACGCAGATTACAGGTATCGGCAAGTTGAGCCCTCTTAACTGACTGCAATGAAGAAAGCATTTCGTAAAATACATCTGTGGCTGTCTGTCCCTTTCGGGCTGATTATTACGGTTATCTGCTTTTCGGGAGCTGCGCTGGTATTTGAAGACGAAGTAATGGAGCTGTGCAGGCGCGACCTCTATTATGTGGAAAAGGTAAGCGGCGATCCGCTTCCCGTGGAGTACCTGATAGAGAAAGTCTCCGAAACACTGCCGGACGGTGTTGCTGTTACAGGCATCTCCATCTCTTCCGATGCGGAACGTACCTGTCGGGTCAGTCTGTCGAAACCGCGGCGTGCATCCGTTTATGTAGACCAATATACCGGTGAGGTAAAAGGCAGGTATGAGCGTGCGCCGTTCTTCCTCACCATGTTTCGCCTGCACCGCTGGCTGCTGGACAGCATGAAGCCGGACGGCGGAATATTCTGGGGCAAGATGATTGTGGGGGGAAGTACGCTGATGTTCGTGTTCGTACTGGTTTCGGGCATTGTCATCTGGTGGCCCCGCACAAAGAAAGCCCTGAAGAACAGCCTGAAGATTGCCGCCGATAAAGGCCGGCGCCGCTTTTGGCACGATTTGCACGTGGCGGGCGGCATGTATGCGCTTGTCTTGCTGCTGGCAATGGCGTTGACCGGGCTTACGTGGTCTTTCCCCTGGTATCGCGCAGGCTTTTATAAGGTATTCGGAGTAGAGACCAAACAAGGGGCAGGGCATCATGATGCCCCGCAAGCGGCTGCTACTTCATATGCTTGCTGGCAGCAGGTTTATGAGGAACTGAAAGAACGTAATGACGGCTATAAACAGATTACGGTTTCCAATGGTTCTGCCACCGTATCTTTTGAACGTTTCGGCAATCAGCGGGCTTCCGACCGTTATACCTTTAATCCGAGTAACGGCGAAATCACCGGAATCGCCTTGTATAAGGATGCCGATGCTTCGGGCAAGATACGCGGCTGGATATATTCCGTGCATGTGGGAAGTTGGGGCGGTATGTTCACCCGTGTACTGACATTCATTGCCGCATTGCTGGGCGGAACGCTTCCGCTGACGGGCTATTATCTGTGGATACGGCGTATCGGCCGCAAGGCTAAAGCCGCACCGAACCGATAAGGGCAGCTCTTTGCTCTACCTATAATTTGTATCTCTTTCAGGCCTTACTTTGCCTGCATCCTTTTCTCCGGACGTGGCTAAGATTCCGGCAGATATGTTCCCCACCGTGAAACAAACCGTTTCCCGGTGGGGAACGACTTGTTCCACGGCGGGGAACGGTTAGTTTCTCCTGAGGAAACTTCCGTTTCCATCAGGGGAAATTATTGTTTTCATCAGGGGAAACCGAAGTTTCTCCTTAATGAAACGTTTGTTGTCTTTTATGCAGGATTGATTATCCTTCTGATTTCAGCCTCTGTTCCGCAGAATGGTCCGTGTGTTTGCAGCTTGATGGTGCACATGGCAGCGGCAAAGCAGCCTGCTTCCCGATAGGATGCCGTACCTCCGGTCTAACGGCTACGCTTCGAAAAGAGCACGTAGATCTGTTCCATGGCTTGAGTAATGAGATTCCTATGAATCTAAAACAGAACGGAATCCCAGCGGTCGTAACGATACATGACTTGATCTTCTTGCGTTACCCGCAGCTTTATAAACCGATCGATCGTTCCATCTATACCTACAAATTCAAGCAAGCTTGTTTACGGTCGGACAAGATCATAGCGATCAGCCGACAGACGATGCGAGACATCCGGGACTTCTTCCACATTCCGGAAAGCAAGATCGAGGTTGTTTACCAAGGTTGTGACCCGATATTCGGCCAAGCGGTTCAAGAAGACGTGAAATCGTCCGTACGCGAGAAATATCAGATAAACGGGCCTTATATATTATATGTAGGGAGCATCGAGGAACGGAAAAATTTATTGCTTCTGGTAAAAGCCCTGAAAAAGCTGAAAGAAGATATCTCCGTGATCGCTATCGGTAAGCATACGCCTTATACGGACACGGTAGAGACTTATATCCGGGAAAACAACCTGTCCGGTCGCGTCCATATCTTGACTCATATACCTTTTAACGAATTAGCCGCTTTCTATCAGATGGCGACCTTATTTGTCTATCCCTCGTTTTTCGAAGGATTCGGTATCCCGATCTTAGAAGCCCAGCTTGCCGGTATTCCGGTGATAGCGGCTACCGGTTCTTGTCTGGAAGAGGCGGGCGGACCGTCCGCTTTATATACCGATCCAAGAAACGAACAAGAACTGCGCGGCTTGATAGAGTCCGTATTGAACGAGCCGAAGCTGGCCGAATCCATGCGTTCCGGCGGACGAGAGAATATACGGCGATTCATGCCCGACGTATTAGCGGCTCATTTCATGCGAGTATACGAGAATATCTCACGATCTTAGCAAATCCATTTTATCCATACACAATGAATATACTTTTAGTCTATAAAGAAGCCGATATAGCAACCTACAAAATGCTGGAAGGATTGTCCAAGCTTGAGGACTTCAACATCTATATCGCTTCTCCCCAATCGTATACCGACAAAAAGATCTATGGGAATTGTACACCTTTGGATCTGCCGGTCATTACCTCGAAGTTCAACTGGAACGTTATTCGTGCCCTGCGCAAAATCATCAAGACTTATCGGATCGACCTTATCTACTCACCGAGTAGTTCCGGTTTATCAAACGCTCTATTCGCTTCCATAGGCACACGGGCGAAGAATATCGCATACCGAGGTACGCAGGCTAAATTGAAGCGGTTCGATCCGACCTATTATCTAGGCATATTAAATCCCGCCGTGGAGCATGTCGTATGCGAGACCAAAGATATCGAGGAATATCTCTCCCGATTCATCGCACGAAAAAGACTAACGACCAGCACAAAGCCATTTGATATCGATTGGATCAAGGAGGCAGTCCGTACGCCCAAACAAGCAGACGATATTCCGGACGACGCCTTTCGTTGCATCTATATCGGAGCGACGAAGAACAGGCCGTTCAAAGGCTTAACCGATTTGATTGATGCGTTTATCTTATTGGATGATCCACGGGTACATCTTACAATCGTGGGAGAATATGGGGAAAATGATTTCCAATTAGCCCAACAGTCGAAGGTAAGCGCACAAATTCATTTTCTGGGACAGCGTTCCGACGCCATCTCTTTTCTGGTCACGTCCCAGTTGTTTATACTTCCCTCGCACCGGGATGCCTCCCCAAGAGTCGTGCGAGAGGCTATGGCTTGTTCAGTACCTTGTATCGTAACAGACATACCGGGAGCAAGAGACTTAATCATAGACGGAGTCACCGGATTGTTAGTGCCGCCTTCTTCTCCTCAACAAATGGCGGCGTCTATCCTCTCGCTTATCGATAACCCGAAGCGATTGGAAGCGTTCGCCAAGGCCTCACGTGAGCATATCATCCAAGATTTCAGCGTAAAGGCTTATACAGACGGCTTCGCCACGTTATTCAGGTCGATCAAGAAAGCATAGATTATTTACAGATTCAGAAACAACGGATATAAGCTAATGAATAGCTATCATAAAGATGGTCCTTCATTCCATGTTTATATTGGAAGGACAGGATATTTTTCTTAAGCTCATAATTTAGCTTTGTCCGTAGAATCATCGGCTTATCCCCATTATCCCGATATCCCCGGAAACCGGCATAATTACAATCCAACGAGACCCCCCGATAGGTTCCTAACACACCTGCCCCATAACAGAAAGCGTCGTTCTGACGATTAACGACATCGTTCGTCATCCAACAATAAAACCCGCTAAAGCTTGTACACGGATCGAAGCGTTTACATACTTTCCGCTTCCACAACGTACGTCCCAGATTGGCGTCGAACCAATAAGAGGCCGCATCCGTATAACGAGCGTCGCACAAGCGTCCGCCACTGGCGGTTTTCAGGTTGGCGCTTACCACGATATCCATCCACTTCTCGCTCCGGAGAGCTTGGAAATAAAAATTAAAGATCACGTCGCCCCGGCAAACAATCGGGGATTTCAGTTCTACTGCATAACGCTCATCCCGCACTTCCGGCGACATCTCATACCATTCTTGGAATACCCAACTGACATTCACTCCTACACGCCCCTTTACGACAGGAATGTACAAACGGGTAAAGATATCTTTTGTCTGATCGCCTTGCGTCTTATGATATTCCCCCCG
>ENA-OQDT01000116-OQDT01000116.1-human-gut-metagenome-genome-assembly--contig:-NODE-116-length-46610-cov-5.256674_pt1 | contig 46610 bp, 45 predicted proteins | sample MGYA00242786_ERZ504617 | MGnify/ENA primary metagenome ERZ504617 (study PRJEB26092, sample SAMD00036337) | human gut metagenome | host: Homo sapiens | study: EMG produced TPA metagenomics assembly of...
AAGTCCGAAGGCTGTAAAAGAGAACCTAGAAGCAGTACTTCCATCTCTGGAACATGGTCTTGCAATTCTTACAGGAAATGCAAGTGAGTGTGGAAAACCAGTTTCTGAAGGAAAGTAAAACAGTAATGTAAGAGATAAATAATATGAGGTATGTAAGAGATGATCGATCAATATGGAAGAACAATAGAATATCTGCGCATCTCTGTGACGGATCGTTGTAATCTGCGCTGTGTCTACTGCATGCCGGAAGAGGGCATTGAGCAGCTGCCGCATGAGCAGATTCTGACTTTTGATGAGATTGAGAGAGTATGCCGGATTAGTACAGAACTTGGGATTTCAAAGATCAAACTGACCGGTGGGGAACCGTTGGTGAGAAAAGGATTGCCGGACTTATTGGGGAAAATTAAGAGAATTTCGGGGATCGAACAGGTGACATTGACAACAAACGGAATTCTTCTTAAAAATCAGTTGGATGAGTTGATGCGTCAGGGGCTGGATGCAGTGAATATCAGTATTGATACATTGGATGAAACGTGTTACCATACAGTGACAAGATGTGGGGAATTAAATCAGGCATTGGAAGGACTGCAGGCAGCACTCGAATATCCGAATCTGCGTGTGAAGTTAAATTGTGTGCCGATGAATCAGTCAGAAGAAGAGTATATTCAGATGGCAGAGTATGCAAAGGAGCATCCGTTAGAGGTTCGTTTTATAGAAATGATGCCGATCGGGATGGGAAAAGCCTGTCAGGGAAAATCAAGAGATGAGCTTCTGGAACTTTTAGAGAAAGCATTTGGAAACGCTGAACCGTATGAAAAATATTTGGGGAATGGTCCGGCGGAATATGTAAGCTTTCCTGGATTCCAGGGCAGAATTGGATTTATCAGTGCAGTGAGTCACAAGTTTTGCGATTCCTGCAACAGGATCCGGCTCACAGCGGAAGGATATCTGAAACTCTGTCTACAGTATGAAAGTGGAATTGATTTAAGAAAACTTTTAAGAAGCGGTGCAACGGATGAAGAAGTGAAAGAAGCAATGCGTCAGGCAATCTGGAAAAAACCGGCTTGTCACAATTTCTCTGATGAGCGAAGAGATGAAGAAGTTGGGCAGAAAAAAGAACATCGGGCCATGTACGGAATCGGTGGTTAGATCAGTAATGAAATAAAATCAGTGACAGAAAAATAACAGTGCAGATTATGCACAAAAATTATAAAAGTGAAAAAGTAATTTGAGAGGTATAGAAAAATGGGAAAAGTAATAGCAATTTGTACAAGTCCGGCAAAGGGAACACAGAAGACAAGAATTGAGGAAGGCACATTTATTGAAGATTTTGGTCTGGAAGGAGATGCACATGCAGGAAAATGGCATCGTCAGATCAGTCTTCTTTCTTATGATAAGATTGAGGCATTCCGTGCAAGAGGTGCAGAAGTAGAAGATGGCGCATTTGGAGAAAATGTGATCGTTCAGGGGATTGATTTCCGTAATCTTCCGGTTGGAACAAGATTAAAATGTAACGATGTTTTGTTAGAGATGACACAGATTGGAAAAGAATGTCATCATGGCTGTCAGATCTTCCAAAAAATGGGAGAATGTATCATGCCGCGAGAAGGGGTATTTGCAAAAGTGCTTCATGGTGGTAAAATAAAAGCCGGAGATGAAATGATCGTGCTTGCAGCAGAGGAATAAGGAAAATTACCTGGGAAACATTTCGTTGCTGGTCGCACATCGTGTGAACAGTAACAACATTTCTGCAACGGTGCGGAACAGATACGATTGGAAGGAAATGAATGAGAAAGAAGCAATGGATGGCAGCGGCTCTTGTGGGGCTTGCAGTTATTCTTGCCGGCGTGGGTTCCGGCAACGTGAAGACAAGACAGACGAAGAAAGACAAGCAGGAAAACACGCAGATTGTCAGTGGAGTTCAGATTGTTACAGAAGACGGAAAGAAGTACTATGACTTCCAGGATGTGAAAGAGAATAATTACAGAGCAAGGCTTCTGAATCAAGTACCGAGGAATTCTTATGATTTCAGCAATCTGGCATTAGATGAAGAGACAGGATATCTTTCGTATAAAGATACGAAGGGAAAAGTGTCAGCGAAAAAAGGAATTGATGTTTCGGAGTTCCAGGGAGAGACGATCGACTGGCAGCAGGTGAAGGAAAGCGGAATTGAATTCGTGATCGTAAGACTTGGATACCGTGCATATGGAGAGAGCGGCGCGTTAGTTGAAGATGCCATGTTTGAACAGAATGTACAAGGCGCATTGGATGCCGGTCTGGAAGTCGGTGTCTATTTCTTTTCCCAGGCAATCTCAGCAACGGAAGCAGTCGAAGAGACTGACTTTGTTTTGGAACATATCCAGCCGTATCAGATTACAGGACCTGTTGTCTATGACACAGAAGAAATCAAAGATGATACAGCAAGAACAGACCAGAATACAAGGGAAGACTTTACGAATTTTTGTAAAGTCTTTTGTGACGGAGTGAAACAGGCTGGATATCAACCGATGATTTATGCTAATATGAAATGGATGGCATTTACCCTGAAGATGGAAGAGCTGACAGAGTATGATTTCTGGTATGCGGATTATCATGAACTTCCGCAGTGTCCATATGATTATAAGATGTGGCAGTACAGTGAGGCCGGTACGGTTCCGGGAATTCGTGCAAGCGTAGATTTAGATTTGTGGTTTCAGGAGGAAAATTAGATGAAATGGAATAAATTCAGATTGAAGACAACAACAGAGGCAGAGGATATTGTAAGCAGTATGCTGGCAGATCTTGGGATTGAAGGTGTTGAGATCGAGGATAAGATCCCGCTGACAGAGTCTGATAAAGAGCAGATGTTTGTTGATATTTTACCGGAGATCGAGGCAGATGATGGTGTGGCTTACTTAAGTTTTTATCTGGAAGAGGATGAGGACAAAGAAAAAGTTCTGGCAAATGTGAAGAAAGAACTGGAGGAGATGTCTGCTTATGTAAATGTCGGAGCCTGCGAGATTGAAGAATCCCAGACAGAGGATGTAGACTGGGTGAATAACTGGAAGAAGTATTTTCATCAGTTCTATGTGGATGATATTCTGATCATTCCATCCTGGGAAGATGTGAAGCCTTCGGATGAAGATAAGATGGTGATCCATATTGATCCAGGTACAGCATTTGGTACAGGAATGCATGAGACAACACAGCTTTGTATCCGTCAGATCAGAAAATATACAACAGAGACAACAAAGATTCTTGATGTGGGATGCGGAAGCGGAATTCTTGGAATGCTTGCGCTGAAGTTCGGAGCAGAGCATTCTGTTGGAACAGATCTGGATCCGTGTGCAATCGATGCTACATATGAGAACATGGAGAACAACGGAATTTCCGGAGATAAATATGAAGTGATGATCGGAAATATTATCGATGACAAAGAAGTTCAGGATAAGGTTGGATATGAGTGCTATGATGTTGTGGCAGCAAATATTCTTGCGCCGGTTCTTGTAGAACTTACACCGGTAATTGTGAACCAGCTGAAACCGGGTGGAATCTACATTACAAGTGGAATTATCGATGATAAAGAAGAGATGGTAAAAGAAGCTGTTGCGAAAGCCGGACTGGAACTTCTGGAGGTCACATATCAGGGTGAATGGGTATGTGTAACAGCGCGCAAGAACGCATAAGGAGAAACAAGATGCAACATTTTTTTGCAGATCCATCCTGTGTGGACGGAGAACAGATCCGTCTGGCAGGAAGTGATGTGAATCATATGAAGAATGTGCTCCGCATGAAACCCGGAGAAGAAGTGTGGATCAGTGATGGAGAAGGAATGGATTACTTCTGCAAAGTGGAAGGTTATGAAGAGAAGGAAGCAGTCCTTCGCGTTGTGAAAAAAGAAGTGTCTCAGACAGAACTGGCTTCCCGTCTGATCTTATTCCAGGGACTTCCGAAAGGGGAAAAGATGGAATGGATTGTGCAGAAGGCAGTAGAGCTTGGAGCTTATTGTATTGTTCCGTTTGCGGCAAAGCGTTCGGTTGTAAAGCTGGATCAGAAGAAAGCCGGAAAGAAGAGAGAACGCTGGCAGGCGATCGCCAAGGGGGCTGCGGAACAGTCGAAGAGAGGAATTGTGCCACAAGTGCGGAATGTGATGAGCTTTCGGGAAGCAATGAATTACGCGAAAGAGCTGGATGTAGTGCTTGTTCCATACGAACTGCAGGAAGGGATGAAAGCAACAGAAGCTGTCATAAGTAAGATTGAGCCGGGGCAGTCTGTCGGTATCTTTATCGGACCGGAAGGCGGGTTTGATGAGAGTGAGATCGATCAGGCGAAAGAGACCGGAGCGATCCCAATCACACTTGGAAAGCGTATTTTAAGAACAGAGACAGCAGGACTTACAACATTGTCAATTCTGATGTATCATTTAGAATGCCGGGAACAGTTGGAAGATAAAAACATAAAATAATAGAAAGACGTTGCCGGTTACAGACTTCTGTGAATGGTAACAGAGTTAGAAAAGGGAAGATGAAATGGAAGCATATTTGGATAATTCAGCCACAACCAGAGCATATCCGGAAGTGGGAGATCTTGTATATAAAGTAATGTGTCAGGATTATGGCAATCCATCCTCCATGCACCGAAAAGGTGTAGATGCGGAGCACTATGTAAAGGAAGCCAAGGAAACGATCGCAAAGGTTCTTAAGGTAAATGCGAAAGATATTTACTTTACATCAGGAGGAACAGAGAGTGATAATCTTGCACTGATCGGATGTGCAAGAGCGAACAGAAGAGCAGGAAATCACCTGATCACAACTTCGATCGAGCATCCTGCAATCTTAAATACAATGCGTTATCTGGAAGAAGAGGAAGGCTTCCGTGTGACATATCTTCCGGTAGATGCGAGTGGAAGAGTGAATCTGGATGCATTGAAAGAAGCACTTTGTCCGGAGACAATTCTCGTATCAGTTATGTATGTAAACAATGAGGTTGGAACACTTCAGCCGATTGATGAAGCAGTAAAGATTGTAAAAGAGTATAATTCTTCTATTCTTTTCCATTCAGATGCAGTGCAGGGATTTGGGAAATATCACATTTATCCAAAACGTCAGAAGATTGACCTGTTAAGTGCGAGTGGACATAAGATTCATGGACCGAAGGGAACCGGATTCCTCTATGTAGGTGAAAAGGTGAAGATTAAACCGATTCTTTTCGGAGGAGGACAGCAGAAGGATCTCCGTTCGGGTACAGAAAATGTTCCGGGAATCGCAGGACTTGGACTTGCAACAAAGATGATCTACAATGATCTGGATATGAAAGTAGCTCTGATGCGTGAACTGAAGGATTATTTTATTGAGCAGGCAGAAAAGATTGAGAATACAACAGTTCATGGCCTGAAAGATGAAGGAAGTGCACCACATATCATCAGTCTTGGAATTGCAGGAATCCGAAGTGAGGTTCTTCTTCATACACTGGAAGATAAGGGAATTTATGTCTCATCAGGATCTGCATGTGCATCGAATCATCCGGCAGTAAGCGGTGTTCTCAGAAGCATTGGGGCGGCACAGGAATATCTGGATGCAACGATTCGTTTCAGTATGTCAGAATTTACTACAAAAGAAGAAATTGACTATACGCTGGAAACACTATATAATTGTATACCGATGCTGAGAAAATATACGCGTCATTAATTGACGGCGATTCATAAAGGAGAAAAAGCATGAAATTTCATTCATTTCTGATAAAATACGGCGAGATCGGAATTAAGGGAAAGAACCGTTATATCTTTGAAGATGCACTGGTACGTCAGATTCGTTATGCTCTGCAGGGCGTAGACGGAGAATTCCTTGTACACAAATGTCACGGAAGAGTTTACGTGGATTGTGATGGAGATTATGATTTTGATGAGACAGTAGAAAGCCTTCAGAAGGTATTCGGTATTGTTGGAATCTGTCCGGTAGTCCGTGTGCCGGTTGCAGAGCTGGAACAGCTGAGAAAAGATGTTGTAGCTTATGTAGATGAAGCTTACGAAGAGAAGAACATGACATTTAAAGTTGATGCAAGAAGAGCAAAGAAGAGTTATCCTGCGAACTCTATGGAGATCAACTGTGAAGTCGGAGAAGCAATCCTGGAGGCATTTCCGGAAATGAAAGTAGATGTTCATAAGCCGGAACTTCGTATCAATGTGGAGATCCGTGAAGAAGTTTATATCTATTCCAGAATCATTCCGGGACCTGGAGGCATGCCAATCGGGACAAACGGAAGCGCGATGCTGCTTCTGTCAGGAGGAATTGACAGTCCGGTTGCCGGATACATGGTATCCAAGCGTGGTGTTGAGCTCGAGGCAACTTATTTCCATGCACCACCGTACACAAGTGAAAGAGCAAAAGAGAAGGTAGTTGATCTTGCAAGACTCGTTTCTGCTTATTCAGGACCGATTAAGCTTCATGTTGTCAACTTTACAGATATTCAGCTTTATATCTACGAGAAGTGTCCACATGATGAACTGACGATCATTATGCGTCGTTACATGATGAAGATCGCAGAACATTTTGCAAAGAAAGACGGATGTCTTGGTCTGATCACAGGAGAGAGTATCGGTCAGGTAGCAAGCCAGACAATGCAGAGTCTTGCGGCGACGAATGCAGTATGTACTCTTCCGGTTTATCGTCCGCTGATCGGATTTGATAAGAAGGATATTGTAGAAATTTCTGAGAAGATCAATACCTATGAAACTTCAATCCAGCCATTTGAGGATTGTTGTACAATTTTCGTTGCAAAACATCCGGTGACAAAGCCGAATATTGAACGAATTGAGAAGTCTGAGTTGAACCTTGCAGAGAAGATAGACGAACTGATGCAGACAGCAATTGATACTGCTGAGATCATTGAAGTGAAGCAGGGAGAATAATAGGAAAAAGAAAAGCTGCTCCAATGGAACAGCTTTTCTTTACTCTAAAAAATATGCGGACAAGCTACAAAAATAAAGTCCGCATGAATCGTATTCAGATAGAATTATTTGATGATGTAAGCATCAAGTGCAGCAAGAATATCATCAACATTGCTGTCAGCGTGGATGTTCAGGTCGATCGGTTTGGAAAGATCAAGGCTGAAAATACCCATGATTGATTTGGCATCTATAACATATCTTCCGGATACTAAATCGAAATCATTATCATATTTTGTGATAGTGTTAACGAATGATTTGACTTTGTCGATTGAGTTTAATGAAATCTGTACTGTTTTCATTTGAAATCCCTCCTTGAATTATACAATAAAGTTGGCTTCTAAGCCTAGGTATATTCTACGGGATGCAGGTTCAAAAGTCAAGAAATTAACGAGATAAAAGGAAAAAAGAGGTAGAAATAAATGAAGAAAGCAGCACTGCACAATTTGGGATGCAAAGTAAATGCCTATGAGACGGAAGCCATGCAGGAAATGCTTGAAAAAGCAGGGTATGAGATCGTTCCTTTCAAGGAAGGGGCAGACCTTTATGTAATCAATACATGTACTGTTACAAATATCGCGGACCGCAAGTCGAGACAGATGCTGCACCGGGCGAGAAAAATGAATCCGGATGCAGTTGTTGTCGCTGCAGGATGTTATGTCCAGGCGAAGGAAAAAGAGATTCAGGTGGATGATTGCATTGACATTGTGCTTGGTAATAATAAGAAGCAGAATCTGATCGAAGCATTGGAAGAGTATGAAAGAACACACAATGCAGATTGTAACGTAACAGAAAGTGAAAAGAATGCAAAGAACCAGGAAAACGACAGAAAAGCAGAAATCAAGATGGAAGAGATCGGAAAGACAAAAGAGTACGAGAATCTTCACCTGACGAAGCCGGGAGATCATACAAGAGCTTATATTAAAGTTCAGGATGGATGTAATCAGTTCTGCACATATTGTATCATTCCATATGCCCGTGGAAGAGTTCGCAGCCGTTCCATGGAAGATGTGCTTGATGAAGTACGCACACTGGCAGATAACGGATATAAGGAGGTTGTACTGACAGGAATTCATCTAAGCTCATATGGAATTGATTTTGATAAAGAATATCACCTTCTGGAATTGATCCGGGCAGTTCATGAGATTGATGGAATTGAAAGAATTCGTCTTGGCTCTTTGGAACCGGGGATCATCACAGAAGAATTTGCAGAAGGGATTGCAAAGCTTCCGAAGATGTGTCCGCATTTCCACCTGTCTCTGCAGAGCGGATGTGATGCAACATTAAAGCGTATGAACCGTAGATATACAAGCAGTGAATATGCGGAAAAATGTAAACTTCTCAGAAAATATTTCCCGAATCCGGCATTGACAACCGATGTGATTGTGGGATTCCCGGGAGAGACAGAAGAAGAGTTCAAAGAGTCATATGATTTTGTGGACAGCATAGATTTCTATGAGACACATATTTTTAAATACTCCCGCCGTGAGGGGACAAAAGCAGCTGTGATGCCAGATCAGGTAGATGAACAGATCAAGGCGAAGAGAAGTGCACAATTAATTGAACTTGGTGAGAAAAAGCGTGCAGCATATGAACAGAGTTTCCAGGGAAAAGAAGTGGAAGTGCTTGTGGAAGAGGATCTGGAACTGAATGGAAAAGAAGTACAGACAGGTCATACGAAAGAATATATGAAAATTGCACTAGAGACAAATGAAAATCTCAAGAATAGTATCGTAAAAGTTCAAATTGGGAAGGATTCGCAAATTATACATTGAATTTTGAATTCGGTTATATTAGAATTATAAGTAGGGTTTCTGGGTTTCCAGAGCGTTTTGCGCTGTTTGACAGAACAACAGCAAAGCCCTTCGGAAGAAGGAAATAGATACAAGAAAGAGAAGGAGGAAGAAAGATGAGTGATTTAAGTAGTACTCAGTTCTTTCAGGTAGAGCCGGGTCCGCAGATTTCTGCGAAGGATATTTTTGAGATCGTATACAAGGCTCTGAAAGAAAAAGGATACAATCCGGTGAATCAGATCGTTGGATATATCATGTCAGGAGATCCGACATACATTACAAGCTTTAACGGAGCAAGAAGCCTGATCATGAAGGTGGAACGTGATGAACTGGTAGAAGAACTGTTGAAAGCGTATATTGAGCATAATGCGTGGGAATAATCAGACAATGAGAGTAATGGGACTGGACTATGGGACGAAGACTGTAGGTGTTGCTATCAGCGACCCGCTCGGACTTACGGCCCAGGGGATTGAGACAATACAACGGAAAGAGGAGAACAAGCTGCGCCGTACCTGTGCGAGGATTGAAGAATTGATCAAAGAATATCAGGTAGAGAAGATCGTGCTTGGATTTCCAAAACATATGAATAATGATATCGGGGAGCGTGCACAGAAGTCATTGGAATTTCGTGACATGCTGGTTCGTCGTACAGGACTGGAAGTGATCATGTGGGACGAGAGACTTACGACAGTAGCGGCAGAGCAGACACTGATCGAGAGTGGTGTGAGAAGAGAAAACAGAAAGCAATATGTCGATAAGATTGCTGCTGTGTTTATTCTCCAGGGATATTTAGATTCGATTTATATGCAGAAAACAGCAGAATAGAGGAAAATCATATGGAAAAGGCAAAGTTTACTTTCAGTGATGGAAGTGGAGCAGATGAGTTCTTTGTACTTGAAGAGACAAAGATCAATGGTTCGGCGTATATTCTTGTAGTTGATTCAGAAGAAGACGACGCGGAATGCCTGATTCTCAGAGAAGTTGAAGAATCAAAAGACGCAGAGAAGACGTATGAGATCGTGGAAGACGATACAGAACTGATGGCAGTTTCCAAAGTATTTGAGGAATTGTTGGAAGACGTCGATATTGAGATGTAATTACATGAAAGAAATACGAATGTAAGAGAAACTGCAGACAGGAATACTTTTCTCACTTTTGCAGAAGTGTCAGAAAGAAGTCTGGAGTTCTTTTTACAATAGATAGGAGGCAGACAGATGGAGGCAGATAAGACACAGAAGCTTCTGAAAGAGAAGTTAAAGGAAAAGGGGCTGAAGGTGACTCACCAGAGACTGCTTGTTCTGTCCGTACTTGAAGAGAATAGTGGGAGTCATATGACAGCGGAAGATATCTATGATCTGGTATCAGAGGATTATCCGGAGATTGGGCTTGCCACAGTATACAGAACATTGCAGCTTTTGTGGGATATGCAGCTGGTAGACAGGATTAATTTTGGGGATGGATGTGTGCGCTATGAGATCGGACATTTACTGAATGGGGAGACAAAGCACAATCATCATCACCTGATTTGTAAGAGATGTAACAAGGTGATGCCGTTTGATGATGACCTTCTGGAGAGTTTGGAAGATCATATCGAGAAGGCAACCGGCTTCCATGTCCTGGACCACGAACTGAAATTCTACGGACTGTGTAAAGACTGTATGAAGAAACAGAGATAGTGGAGGTGTATATTTTTTGAAAAAACAGAATAATGGAAAATTGCGTATCATACCGCTTGGAGGCCTGGAACAGATCGGTATGAACATTACTGCTTTTGAGTATGAAGACAGTATTGTTGTTGTAGACTGTGGTCTTGCGTTCCCGGAAGATGATATGCTTGGAATCGACCTTGTAATTCCGGATGTAACTTATCTGAAAGATAATATTTCCAAGGTGAAAGGATTTGTTATCACGCATGGGCATGAGGATCATATCGGTGCGTTGCCGTATGTGCTCAAAGAGATCAACATTCCGATTTATACAACCAAGCTTACAATGGGAATCATTGAGAACAAGCTGAAGGAGCACAATCTGCTTCGTGGAACGAAGAGAAAGGTTGTACGTCACGGTCAGTCAATCAATCTTGGAAAGTTCCGGATTGAATTTATCAAGACGAACCACAGTATCCAGGATGCGTCCGCACTGGCAATCTATTCACCGGCAGGTGTTGTTGTCCACACAGGAGACTTCAAGGTTGATTATACTCCGGTATTTGGAGATGCGATCGACCTGCAGCGTTTTGCTGAGATCGGTAAGAAAGGCGTGCTGGCACTGATGTCTGACAGTACGAATGCAGAGCGAAAAGGATTTACGCAGTCAGAACGTACAGTAGGTATCACATTTGATCACATTTTTGCAGAGCATCAGAATACAAGACTGATCATTGCGACATTTGCTTCGAATGTTGACCGTGTACAGCAGATCATCAACTCTGCTTATAAGTATGGCAGAAAGGTTGTTGTAGAAGGTCGTAGTATGGTGAATATCATTTCTACAGCATCTGAATTAGGATATCTGAATGTACCGGAGAACACACTGATTGAGATTGATCAGATGAAGAATTATCCACCGGAGAAGATGGTTTTGATCACAACAGGAAGTCAGGGAGAATCTATGGCTGCGCTGTCCAGAATGGCAGCTGATGTACACCGCAAGGTTACAATTCAGCCGAATGATACGATCATTTTCAGTTCAAACCCGATTCCTGGAAATGAGAAATCGGTTTCACGTGTGATTAATGAACTTTCTGCAAAGGGAGCAGAAGTTATTTTCCAGGATGCCCATGTATCAGGACATGCCTGTCAGGAAGAATTGAAGTTGATCTATTCTCTCGTAAAACCGAAATATGCGATTCCGGTGCATGGTGAATACCGTCATCTGAAAGCAAACGCAGGTGTTGCGAAGAGCCTTGGAATTCCGAAAGAGAATGTATTTATTATGCAGTCCGGCGAAGTGCTTGAACTGTGTGATGACTACGCTAAAGTTGTAGATAAGGTTCATACAGGAGCAATTCTGGTAGACGGACTTGGTGTTGGAGATGTTGGAAATATTGTTCTTCGAGACAGACAGCATCTTGCAGAAGATGGTATCATTATTGTAGTTCTTACATTAGAGAGAAGAACGAACCGCCTGCTTGCAGGACCTGATATTGTATCAAGAGGATTTGTCTATGTCAGAGAGTCAGAGGAGCTGATGGATGATGCGAGAAAGGCTGTTTCAGAAGCCCTTGAGAAATGCCTGAAAGGAAGACATACAGACTGGAATAAGATCAAGCTTGTGATTCGTGATGCAATGAATGACTATATCTGGAAGAAGACAAAGAGAAGACCAATGGTGATCCCAATCATCATGGATGTGGATGTGTAAGATATGATAGTAGATGAACGTATTATTACATTCATCAATTCTATGGATACAGAGAACAGTGAAATACTGGAGACAATTGAACAGGAAGCTCTGGCGGCGGATGTACCGATCATCCGACGAGAGATGCAGAGCTTCCTGGAGGTTCTCCTTTTGATGAAAAAACCTATGCGCGTTCTAGAAGTCGGAACTGCCGTAGGTTTCTCTGCGTTATTGATGAGTGATTACCTGCCGGAAGGTGGACATATAACAACAATAGAGAATTATGAGAAGAGAATCCCGATTGCGAGGGAGAATTTCCGCAGAGCGGGAAAGGAAGATAAGATTACTCTGATTGAAGGAGATGCGACAGAAGTTCTTGCGGAAATGGAAGGAACTTTTGATTTTATCTTTATGGATGCCGCGAAAGGGCAATATATTCATTATCTTCCGAATGTGTTGCGACTGCTTTCGGATGGAGGCTGTCTTGTGTCAGACAATGTGATGCAGGATGGGGATATCATAGAATCCCGTTTTGCGGTAGAACGCAGAAATCGTACAATACATGCGAGAATGCGGGAATATCTGTATGAATTGAAACACAGAGAGGATCTGGTCACATCTATTATTCCGCTTGGAGATGGTGTGGCAGTGAGCATAAAACAAGGAGTAGAAAAATGAGTAGACCGATCGAACTATTGATCCCGGCGAGCAGCCTGGAAGTGTTAAAAACAGCTGTAATTTTCGGTGCTGATGCAGTATATATCGGAGGAGAAGCATTTGGGTTGCGTGCGAAAGCAAAAAATTTCTCTATGGAAGAAATGAAAGAGGGAATAGAATTCGCACATGCACATGATGTAAAAGTGTATGTTACAGCAAATATTCTTGCCCACAACGATGATCTTGAAGGGGTAAGAGAATATTTTGAAGAGTTGAGAGAGATTAAACCTGATGCACTGATCATTGCAGATCCGGGGGTGTTTGAGATTGCAAAAGAGGTATGTCCTGAGATTGAGCGTCATATCAGTACACAGGCGAATAACACAAACTATGCAACTTATAACTTTTGGTATCGCCAGGGTGCAAGTCGTGTGGTTTCAGCAAGAGAATTGTCTCTGAAAGAGATTAAGGAGATCAGAGAAAGAATTCCGGAAGATCTTGAAATTGAGACATTTGTCCATGGAGCAATGTGTATCTCTTATTCCGGACGCTGCCTTCTGAGTAATTATTTTACAGGAAGGGACGCAAACCAGGGTGCATGTACACATCCATGCCGTTGGAAGTATGCAGTAGTCGAGGAAAAGAGACCGGGAGAATATCTGCCGGTCTATGAGAATGAACGCGGAACTTACATCTTTAATTCAAAAGATCTTTGTATGATCGAGCATATTCCGGAATTGATTGATGCGGGAATTGACAGTTTTAAGATCGAAGGACGAATGAAAACAGCACTTTATGTTGCAACAGTGGCGAGAACTTACCGTAAAGCAATTGATGATTATCAGAAAGATCCAGAGCTTTACAAGAAGAACATGCCTTGGTATCTGGATCAGATTTCAAACTGTACTTATCGTCAGTTTACGACTGGATTTTTCTTTGGAAAACCAGATCATGAGACACAGATTTATGACAATAACACATATATCCGGGAGTATACTTATCTTGGAATTGTCGGGGCTGTTGAGAATGGGCTTGCAAGAATTGAACAGCGCAATAAGTTTTCTGTAGGTGAGACAATTGAGATCATGAAGCCGGACGGAAGTAATGTTGAGGCAAAGGTTCTCCGGATCTTGAATGAGGATGGAGAGGAACAGGAAAGTGCACCGCATTCAAAGCAGGTTCTTCATGTAGAACTGAGCGAGACACCAGCTCAGTACGATCTTCTCAGAAGACAGGAAGAGGATAAAGAAGTTAATTCATAGAAGAGTCTTAGAAAGTTCAAAAATATTGTCGGAGTTTTCCGATAGCACTTTTTTCAATACGGGATACATAGGAGCGGGAGATGCCCAGTTGTGCGGCAATCTCCCGCTGCGTGTATTCTTCTCCCTGATACAGTCCGTAGCGCATTTTCAGTACAAGTTTTTCTCTTGGAGAAAGTTCATTTTCCAGTTTTTCATAAAGCTTTTGAATATTGTCCTTCAGATGAATCCGCTCTGGAATATCTGTTTCTGTAGATTCGATGATATCGTAGAGGTTGACTTCATTTCCTTCCCGATCTGTGCCGATCGGTTCATAAAGAGAGATTTCATGGCTGCATTTTTTTCTGGCGCGCAGATACATCAGGACTTCATTTTCTACACAGCGGGAGGCATAGGCAGCCAGACGATTTCCCTTTTCAGGATCGAACGTAATTACAGCTTTGATCAGGCCAATCGTGCCGATGGAAATCAGATCTTCCGGATCTTCACTGGCATTTTGGTATTTCCGTATAACATGGGCAACGAGACGGAGATTGCGTTCAATTAAAATATGCTTGGCTTCCAGATCGCCCTCGGTGTATCTCTGAATGTATTTTTTCTCTTCCGCCGGTGTGAGGGGATTAGGAAATGCTTTCAAGACAGCACCTCTGGATGCATTTAATATAGTTTATGAAAAAATGTGGAAATTGTGCTTTTCCATATGCTCAAGTTCTCGGAAACTGATTGACAAATCGATATTCGGAAGTTATGATATCTATACATTCTCGGAATGTCAGTTCCGAAAATCAAATCCGGCTGATTCAGCCAGAATTTCAGCAGCTTATAATGGGGTGTAAGAAGAACAGGTGCGCTTGTGACTGGGAAAAGGAAGGAGCGCATATGAGTTTTAGTACAGTAAAATCCGCAGCAATGGAAGGGCTTGCGGTAGAAATTGTCTATGTGGAGGCGGATGTCAGTAATGGACTTCCGGTTTTTCACATGGTGGGATATCTGTCGTCAGAGGTGAAAGAAGCAGCAGAACGCGTACGGTCTGCAGTCCGGAATTCAGGTCTTGAATTTCCGGCGAAACGTGTGGTGATCAATCTTTCACCAGCAACTATGAGGAAAAGAGGAGCATCATTTGATCTTCCAATCGCAGTGGCGATTCTGACGTCACTTGGCGTTTTGCAACAGAATAGAAGAATGAAAGACTGTATGATCATCGGAGAACTCGGATTGGATGGACAAGTAAGAAAGGTTCCTGGGATACTTTCTATGGTGTCAGAGGCAAAGGCACGAAAAGTTACAAGCTGTATTGTTCCGAGAGAAAATGAAAAGGAAGCAGAACTTGTAGAAGGAATTCGGATTATTGCAGTTGGAAGTCTCAGGGAATGTATTAGTTATTTGGAACATGGAAACAGAACCGGTGGAGAACATTTTGGTGAAAAAGAGCCTGATAAAATAGAAGACAGAGGAAAACGGGGAGAAGAAGTACCTGATTTCGCAGATTTGTATGGTCAGGAGAATGTCCGTCGGGCAGCGGAAATTGCTGTGGCGGGAGGGCATAATCTCCTTATGGTCGGACCACCAGGAAGCGGAAAGACGATGACCGCAAAATGTATGGCAGGAATTCTACCGCCGATGAATTACGAAGAAAGTATGGAGCTTACAAAGCTTTACAGTGTCATGGGAATGCTGGATGGCAATGAACCATTGATTTCCAGAAGACCTTTTCGAGAGGTACACCATACTGCAACGAGAGCAGCGCTGATTGGAGGAGGGATTGTTCCAAGACCAGGAGAGATCAGTCTGGCTCATAGCGGTATTTTGTTTATGGATGAACTTCCGGAATTTAAGAGAAGTGTTCTTGAAGTGCTCAGGCAGCCACTGGAACAACGCAGCATACAGATCACAAGAACCAGTGGAAATTATATATTTCCGGCTGATTTTATGCTTGTGTCTGCCATGAATACGTGTCCTTGTGGGAAATTCCCATCAACAGCCTGTAGTTGTACGCCGGCACAGATTCAAGCATATTTAAGTAAGATCAGTCAACCGTTTCTTGATCGGATTGACCTTAGTGTTGAAGCTTCTAAAGTGGAATATCGGGATCTGGTGAAAGAGTCTGTTTCCTGTCCGGAGTCTTCGGCGGTGATTAAAGCGCGGGTATGTGAAGCAAGAAAGAGACAGAAGATTCGCTACCAAAACACGAAAATCCAGTGTAACGCAATGCTTCATGGTGCAGAATTGAGTAAGTATTGCAGATTAAACGGAGAAGAAATGCGACTGATGGGGCAGGCTTATGATGTACTGAATCTGACGGCGAGGTCTTATCATCGAATCTTAAAGGTTGCGAGAACGATTGCAGATTTAGATTACAGTGAGGAGATAAAACTGGAACATTTACAGGAGGCGATCGGTTATCGGACATTGGACAGGAAATATTGGGGGAGGTATGTATGATGTGTGAAGAGATGATTTTTGAATACTGGTTTTCTACGATTCGAAAACTATCTGCAAGAAAAAAGTATCTGCTCCGAGAACTCATAGGAAGTGGAAAGAAGATATATTATATAGAAGAAACTGAAATTACAGGAATTGAATTCCTTACAGAGGAAGAAAAAGAGGGATTAAAAAAAGCCCGGAAAGAGAAAACGAAAGAACAATTAAAAGAAGAGTTTTACAAAATGCAGGAACATGGAATCGAATTTATTCCATTTTTTTCAAAAGAATATCCTCCGGGGCTGGCTGAGATACCAGATCCGCCGTATGCTCTTTTTGTGAAAGGAACATGTCCGGGAGCACGGAAGAGAGCAGCAATTGTCGGAGCAAGGGGTTGTAGTGGATATGGAGAACATTATACAAGAGAATTTGCGGAAGTACTGGCGGCAGCAGGTGTTGATATCATCAGTGGCATGGCGAAAGGGATCGATGGAACAGGACAAAGAGCAGCGTTGAATGCAGGCGGAAAATCTTATGCTGTTTTAGGGAGCGGAGTGGATGTCTGTTATCCAAGAGATCATATCGGTTTATATATGGATATCATAGAACACGGAGGCGGAATCCTTTCGGAATTTCCACCGGGAACCCCTCCGCTTGCAATGAATTTTCCAATGAGGAACCGGATCATCAGCGGACTGTCAGATGCAGTTCTGGTAATGGAGGCAAGGGTGAGAAGTGGCTCTTTGATTACAGCAGATATGGCACTGGAGCAGGGAAAGGATGTTTATGCCCTTCCGGGACCGCTGGACAGTCCTTTGAGTGCCGGGTGTAATCAACTGATCCAACAGGGTGCCGGAATCCTTCTGAATCCTGAAAATCTGCTGGAAGAATGGGGGATTGAAACAAATGTTTTGTGCAGAAACACGGAGATAAAAAACGAGAAAAATAAAAAGTGCTTGAAAGTACAGATGATTTGGTGTATAGTTGTGTCGGTTTGTATCCTAAGAATGTGGATCAGATTGCGCAGGAATCTCGGGTGGAGATCAGAAAATTGATGAGCATTCTTGTTACACTGGAACTGCAGGGATACATTCGTGAAATAACAAAGAATTATTATATCAGAATAAAATAGGAGTATAGTTTTTATGGCACATTATCTTGTAATCGTGGAGTCTCCTGCAAAGGTGAAGACGATTAAAAAGTTTCTAGGAAGCAATTATACAGTTGCAGCATCACAGGGACACGTCAGGGATCTGCCGAAAAGTCAGCTTGGAATTGACGTGGAGAATGATTACGAACCAAAATATATTACCATTCGTGGAAAAGGAGAGATTCTTGCAACGCTCAGAAAAGAGGCGAAGAAATCAGACAAAGTTTATCTTGCAACCGACCCTGACCGTGAAGGAGAGGCTATTTCCTGGCATCTTGCTGCTGCCTTGAAGCTGGACGAGAAGAAAATGCGCCGTATTACATTTAATGAGATTACAAAGAATGCTGTGAAAGCATCTTTGAAAGCACCACGCGATATTGACATGGATCTTGTGGATGCACAGCAGGCAAGAAGAGAGCTTGACCGTATGGTTGGATATAAGATCAGTCCATTGCTTTGGGCAAAGGTAAAGCGTGGGTTGAGTGCCGGACGTGTACAGTCAGTCGCACTTCGTATTGTTGCAGACAGGGAAGCAGAGATTGATGCATTTATTCCGGAAGAGTACTGGTCACTGGATGCACAACTGAAAGTAAAAGGTGAGAAACGTCCTCTGACAGCGAAGTTCTACGGAACAGAGAAGAAAAAGATGGCGATCCATTCAAAAGAAGAGATGGACGAGATCTTGAAGAAATTAGAGAACGAAGAGTTCCAGATTACAGATATCAAGAACAGTGAGAGGACGCGTAAAGCACCACTCCCATTTACGACAAGTACGCTGCAGCAGGAAGCTGCCAAGGCATTGAACTTTGGTACACAGAAGACAATGCGTATTGCACAGCAGCTGTATGAAGGTGTGGACATTAAAGGGAATGGAACAGTCGGTGTGATTACTTATCTTCGTACGGATTCTACACGTATTTCAGAGGAAGCTGATGCAGCAGCAAGAAGCTATATTGCTGAGACTTACGGGGAAGCATATGTAGCAGAAGGAACAAAAACAAAGTCCGCAGATAAGAAGATTCAGGATGCGCATGAGGCAATCCGCCCGACAGATATTACACGCACACCGGCAGCAATCAAGGATTCATTAAGCAGAGATCAGTTCCGTCTGTATCAGCTGATCTGGAAACGCTTCACAGCAAGCCGCATGCAGCCGGCGAAGTATGAGACAACAGCAGTCAAGATCGGAGCCGGTGAGTACTGTTTTACTGTATCAACAGCAAGGGTTGCATTTGATGGATTTCGCTCTGTGTATGTAGAGGCAGAGGAAGAGAAGGAAGAGAGCAATGTACTGGTCGGACATCTTAGCATGGATTCTGTTCTTACAAAAGAAGAATTTGATCCAAAGCAACATTTTACGCAGCCGCCGGCACATTATACAGAGGCGAGTCTTGTAAAGACAATGGAAGAGCTTGGGATCGGACGTCCAAGTACCTATGCCCCAACCATTTCTCTGATCCTTGGAAGAAGATATATTACAAAAGAAGGCAAGAATCTTTATCTGACAGAGATTGGTGAAGTTGTTAATAATATTATGAAACAGTCATTCCCAAGTATTGTAGATGTTCATTTTACAGCGAATATGGAAGGTCTTCTTGATATGGTTGAAGAAGGAAAGGTTCCGTGGAAGGAAGTAATCCGTAATTTCTATCCGGATCTTGAGGAAGCTGTTGAAATTGCAGAGAAAGAGCTTGAGGAAGTTAAGATTGAAGATGAAGTAACAGATGTGATCTGTGAAGAGTGCGGTCGTAACATGGTGATCAAATACGGTCCGCATGGTAAATTTCTTGCATGCCCGGGATTCCCGGAATGCAGAAATACAAAACCATATCTGGAAAAGATCGGAGTTCCGTGTCCTGTGTGTGGAAAAGAAGTTGTTATCCGCAAAACAAAAAAGGGAAGAAAGTATTATGGATGTGAGGATAATCCGGAATGTGAATTTATGTCCTGGCAGAAGCCATCCAGTAAGAAATGTCCGGAATGTGGTGGATACATGGTAGAAAAAGGCAATAAATTAGTTTGTGCTGATGAAAAGTGCGGATATGTGGAAACAATTAAGAAAGAAGATTAAATATTTCAAAAAAGAGAAAAACACAACGTTGCTATTTTCTGAATTGTATGATAATATAAGCTAGTAAGGAATTTGAAATTTGATTTGTGTATACAACTTGAAAAATAATAGTTACTGTTTGCTAGAAGTAGTGAATAAGAGCAAATCATGTGGAGGAGACAATGAGCGTACAATTATTGGATAAGACCAGAAAGATTAATAAGTTGCTGCATAATAATAACTCCAGCAAAGTTGTGTTTAATGATATCTGTGCGGTGCTGACAGAGATTTTGGACTCAAATGTGCTGGTAGTCAGCAAGAAGGGAAAGATTCTTGGAGTCAGCAAAAGCAATAAGGTGAGAGAAATCAGTGAACTGATCACAGAATCCGTAGGATCTCATATTGATAATATGCTTAATGAAAGATTGCTGAGTGTTCTGTCTACAAAAGAGAATGTTAATCTGGAGACACTTGGTTTTTCTTCAGATGCTGTGGAAGGATGTCAGGCAATCATCACACCAATAGATATTGCCGGGGGAGCGTCTCGGAACATTGTTTATCTACAAACAGGATGCAACGTATTCTATTGATGATATTATTCTCAGTGAATATGGTACTGCTGTAGTAGGACTTGAGATGCTTCGTTCAGTGAATGAAGAAAGTGCGGAAGAGACAAGAAAAGAACATGTTGTTCAGGCAGCAATCAGCACACTTTCTTTCTCAGAGCTGGAAGCAATCATTCATATCTTTAAAGAACTTGATGGTACAGAGGGAATCTTGGTTGCCAGCAAGGTGGCAGATCGTGTGGGGATTACAAGATCAGTTATCGTGAATGCACTCCGCAAGTTTGAAAGTGCAGGAGTCATTGAATCACGTTCTTCAGGAATGAAAGGAACTTATATTAAAGTTCTGAATGATTATGTATTCACAGAGCTCGAGAGGATTGAGAAAGAACGGATGTAAGCAGAAGGAGAAGACAAGATGTACGAGGGAAATCCGGTTGATCTGCAGATGGAAAAAGTGATTTCAGCAGATGCTATTTTTGATGATACAACAAGAGCCTGTAAGGTGGATCATTATGATACAGAAGAAGATTACATTTATCTTGAAGTGATGGAAAATCCTCTGACAACGATTCTGCTGGATGCAAAATACAGATGTTATATTTCAACGGGGACAGAGCTGTTGTGCTGTTCCGGTGTTGTGAAAGAGAGGTACCAGTCTGAAGACAGGAATCTTCTGAAATTTAAAATTGAGAACGGATTCTATGAGATGAACGAAAGAAGATCATAGAGAAGTTTTAGAGACGAAAGAAAAAGCTGTGAGGCAGAGAAAGCCCCATAGCTTTTCTTTTATAAAAAATATGTAAACTGTGTTGACAAATGAAATGGGGAGTGCTATTTTATATTCATGGGTTAGCACTCGAGAGAAAGGAGTGCTAATAAAGTAAGGAGGAATTACAATGAAATTAGTACCATTAGGTGACAAGATCGTTTTAAAACAGTTTAGAAGCAGAAGAGACAACAAAGTCCGGAATCGTATTACCGGGACAGGCAAAAGAGAAGCCACAGGAAGCTGAAGTAATCGCAGTCGGACCTGGCGGAGTTGTAGATGGGAAAGAAGTTGTAATGCAGGTTAAGGTTGGAGATAAAGTAATTTATTCCAAATATGCCGGAACAGATGTAGAGCTTGAAGGAGAGAAATACATCATTGTAAAGCAGAATGATATTCTTGCAATTGTAGAGTAATACCTAGACGAATATAAAGGAGATGCAGTTAAAATGGCAAAGGAAATCAAATACGGATCAGAAGCAAGAGCAGCACTTGAAAGAGGTGTGAATCAGTTAGCTGATACAGTTAAAGTAACATTAGGACCAAAAGGAAGAAACGTAGTACTTGATAAATCATTCGGTGCTCCGCTTATCACAAATGACGGTGTGACAATCGCCAAAGAGATTGAGTTGGAAGACGGATTTGAGAACATGGGTGCACAGCTGATCAGAGAAGTTGCAGCTAAGACAAATGATGTTGCCGGAGACGGTACAACAACAGCTACAGTTCTTGCACAGGCAATGGTTCACGAAGGAATGAAGAACCTTGAAGCAGGAGCAAACCCGATCGTCCTGAGAAAAGGAATGAAGAAAGCTACAGATAAAGCTGTAGAAGCAATCCGTGAGATGAGCAGCAAAGTTAACGGAAAAGAGCAAATTGCAAGAGTTGCTGCAGTTTCTTCAGGAGATGATGAAGTCGGACAGATGGTTGCAGATGCAATGGAAAAAGTATCCAATGACGGAGTTATCACAATCGAAGAGTCCAAGACAATGCAGACAGAGCTTGACCTTGTAGAAGGTATGCAGTTTGACCGTGGATATATTTCCGCATATATGGCAACAGACATGGAGAAGATGGAAGCTGTTCTTGATGATCCATATATCCTGATCACAGACAAGAAGATTTCCAATATCCAGGAGATTCTTCCGGTTCTTGAGCAGATCGTTCAGTCTGGTGCAAGACTTCTTATTATCGCTGAGGATATCGAGGGTGAGGCACTTACAACTCTGATCGTGAATAAACTGCGTGGAACATTCAATGTTGTGGCAGTAAAAGCACCGGGATATGGTGACAGAAGAAAAGAGATGCTTCAGGATATCGCAATTCTGACAGGCGGACAGGTGATTTCTGAAGAACTTGGATTTGATCTTAAAGAAACTACAATGGATCAGCTTGGACGTGCAAAATCTGTTAAGGTTCAGAAAGAGAATACAGTTATCGTTGACGGATGTGGAGACAAGAACGCAATCGCAGATCGTGTTGGACAGATCAAGAAAGCAATCGAAGAGACAACATCTGATTTCGACAGAGAGAAACTTCAGGAGAGACTTGCAAAACTTGCAGGCGGAGTTGCTGTTATCCGTGTAGGTGCAGCTACAGAGACAGAGATGAAAGAAGCTAAACTTCGTATGGAAGATGCTCTGAATGCTACAAGAGCAGCAGTTGAAGAAGGAATCATCGGTGGTGGTGGATCCGCATACATCCATGTTTCTAAGAAGGTAAAAGAATTCGCAGAGACTCTTGAGGGAGATGAGAAGACAGGTGCCAAGATTATCCTGAAAGCACTGGAAGCTCCTCTGGCTCAGATCGCAAAGAATGCAGGACTTGAGGGAGCAGTTATTGTAAACAAAGTAAGAGAGTCTGAAGTAGGAACAGGATTCGATGCTTACAATGAGACATATGTAGATATGGTTGAGAAGGGAATCCTTGATCCAGCGAAGGTTACAAGAAGTGCTCTTCAGAACGCAACAAGTGTTGCTTCTACACTTCTTACAACAGAGTCTGTTGTATCTACAATTAAAGAGGATACACCGGCTATGCCAGCAGGCGGAGCAGGTGGAATGGGAATGATGTAATCTATCCATCAGGAAGATTTGCAGAATTTCTATAAGAATAGAATAAAAGAGCTGTTACATAGAGATCTGTAGCAGCAGGAACAGAGGGTTCTATCACATTTTCGTAATGTCAGATAGAACCTTTTGTTTGTTCTAAAAAAGGCTCAGTTTGTCGCATAGATAATAAATAAAGGAGTACTTATAAGTAAAACTTAATAATAAAGGTTAAAATAAATCAATACAAATTATGAGCACATCAGGGAAAATACTCTTGACATCCTTCGGGAATTTCTGTAGTATATCAGTTAATAATTACAAAAGATTTTTAGATACATTAACTGCCATTTCAAAGCAGTTTCATGGGTTCTTAAGAAAGAGAGGTAAAGTATAATGGGTAAGATTATAGGGGAAGGTATTACATTTGATGATGTTCTTCTTGTACCGGCTTATTCAGAAGTAATTCCGAATCAGGTAGATCTGTCAACACATCTGACAAAGAAAATCGTATTGAATATTCCGATGATGAGTGCAGGAATGGATACTGTTACAGAACATAGAATGGCAATCGCTATGGCTCGCCAGGGTGGAATCGGAATCATCCATAAGAATATGTCTATTGAAGCCCAGGCAGAGGAAGTTGATAAGGTAAAACGTTCTGAGAATGGTGTTATTACAGATCCTTTCTTCCTTTCACCGGAGCATACACTTGAAGATGCGAATGACCTGATGGCAAAATACCGTATTTCAGGTGTGCCGATTACAGAGGGACGTAAACTTGTCGGAATCATCACAAACCGTGACCTGAAGTTCGAGACAGATTTCTCTAAGAAGATCAAAGAATCCATGACTTCTGAAGGACTTGTTACAGCAAAAGAAGGAATTACATTAGAGGAAGCAAAAAAGATTCTTGCCAAAGCAAGAAAAGAGAAACTTCCGATCGTAGATGATGAAGGTAATCTGAAAGGACTTATCACGATCAAAGATATTGAGAAACAGATCAAGTATCCATTGTCAGCAAAGGATGAGCAGGGAAGACTTCTCTGTGGAGCAGCTGTTGGTATCACAGCAAACTGTCTGGAGCGTGTAGAAGCACTTGTGAAATCTCATGTAGATGTTGTTGTTATGGATTCAGCACATGGTCATTCAGCGAATGTTATCCGCACAGTGAAGATGGTTAAGGATGCATTCCCGGATCTTCAGGTGATCGCTGGAAATGTGGCTACAGGAGAGGCTGCAAGAGCACTGATCGAAGCTGGTGTAGATGCAGTTAAGGTTGGTATCGGACCTGGATCTATCTGTACAACACGTATCGTTGCAGGTATTGGTGTACCTCAGGTTTCAGCTGTTATGGATTGTTACGAAGTTGCTAAAGAGTATGGTATTCCGATCATTGCAGATGGTGGTATCAAGTACTCAGGAGATATGACAAAGGCAATCGCAGCAGGTGCGAATGTATGTATGATGGGAAGCATCTTTGCAGGATGTGATGAAAGCCCAGGAACATTCGAACTGTACCAGGGAAGAAAATATAAAGTATATCGTGGAATGGGATCCATCGCAGCGATGGAGAACGGAAGTAAAGACCGTTATTTCCAGGAGAATGCAAAGAAACTTGTTCCGGAAGGAGTCGAAGGACGTGTAGCTTATAAGGGATCTGTAGAAGATACAGTATTCCAGCTCATGGGTGGACTTCGTTCAGGAATGGGATATTGTGGAACACATACAGTTGAAGAGCTTAAAGAGAACGGAAGATTTGTGAAGATCTCTGCGGCATCACTGAAAGAAAGTCATCCACATGACATTCATATTACAAAAGAAGCTCCGAACTACAGTGTAGACGAGTAAATTGAAGGTTTGCAGATTGCCTGCAGACAGATAAATGGAAGTACTGCGGATATTCCGCATTACCTGACGGGATGAAAAATCACATCCCTGATATAATAAAATAATATATAGGAACGCCTTGAGGAATTCCCGGAGGTTCAGTGAGAGCTGGATCTACCGGGAATTTCCCTTTTATACGAATATAAAACAGTTAAGACAAAATTCATAAATGGTTAAGAAACATATGGTATAATAGCTGAAATAAGAAGATGTTTGTTTTAAACGATGGAAATGAGAGAATTAAAAATCAGGAGAAATACCGAATGAGTACGTCAAGACGAAAGCAGCTGGCAGGGCGGAAAACATTGCCGAAGAATACACGAAGGAAGAAAAAGCGAGGCAGAAAAATGTTGCGGATCATAATGATCCCATTAATGATTTTACTGCTTTTTCTTCTTTTTAAATCCTGTATACAAAAGAAAAATCAATATGCTGATGTGGATGCTACGCAGCCGGAGATGGATATACAGTTGTTAGATGTAAATCCGTATTCCAGACCAGGGACAACAATTGACCATGTGAATGGGATTGTTGTCCATTACACAGCGAATCCGGGGAGTACAGCGCAGGATAACAGAGATTATTTTAATGGTCTCAAAGATAGCCATGAGACTTCGGCAAGCAGTAATTTTGTGATAGGATTGGAAGGAGAGATTATTCAGTGTATTCCGACCTGGGAGATGGCATATGCTTCAAATGACCGCAATGTGGATACGATTTCGATTGAATGTTGTCATCCGGATGAGAATGGAAAGTTTACTGATGCAACATACCGCTCACTTGTACAACTTACAGCATGGCTTTGTGCAAAATATGATCTGACAGCAGATCAGGTGATCCGTCACTATGATGTAACCGGAAAAATCTGTCCGAAATATTTTGTAGAGGATGAGGACGCATGGGTAGAATTCAGGAGAAATGTGCAGGATGCGTTGGAAAAACAGTAGACATCATTTCACTGAATTGTTATAATGAAATCAATTCTTGGGATCATAGAAGAATTGATTTCAAAGCTTACGGAGTTAGATGAAATAATGTTTGAAAAATTTTTTCCAGATGAATATTTGGGGTCTACTTATAAGATCCCTTTTGAAAAACTATATGAGCAAGGATACCGGGGGGTAATCTTTGATATTGATAATACATTAGTTCCTCACGGTGCACCGGCAGATGAACGTGCAAAGAGACTGTTTCAAAGACTGAGAGAGATTGGCTTTGAAAGCTGTCTGTTGTCCAACAATCAGAAAAAACGCGTAGAGATGTTTAATCAGGAGATCCAGACACATTATATTTATAATGCGCTGAAGCCTGCAAGAAAGAATTATCTCCATGCGATGGAGATCATGGGAACAGATCAGACGAACACGCTGTTTGTCGGTGATCAGCTTTTTACAGACGTATGGGGCGCAAAGAGGGTCGGAATACACAACATTTTAGTGCATCCGATCAATCCAAAAGAAGAGATTCAGATCGTTTTAAAGCGGTATTTGGAGAAGATTGTGCTTCATTTCTATAAGAAGAGCAAAAAAAGATTGAAAAAAGTCGCAAATTAGTATAGAATGGTAGAAGCAAAAAGTCTGTAACGAACAGTTACATTGTCTGAACGAAATGCAATTAAGGAGGATTATACATGGTTTCAGCAGGAGATTTTAAGAATGGTTTAACAATTGAGATTGAGGGAAATATTTTCCAAATTCTGGAATTCCAGCACGTTAAACCTGGTAAAGGTGCAGCGTTCGTAAGAACAAAACTGAAAAACATCATCAGTGGTGGTGTAGTAGAGAAGACATTCCGTCCGACAGAGAAGTTCGAGAATGCACACATCGAGAGAAAGGAAATGCAGTATCTGTATCAGGATGGAGATCTGTATAACTTCATGGATGTAGAGACATATGATCAGATCGCTCTCAACGCTGATGTAGTTGGAGACGCTCTGAAATTTGTAAAAGAGAATGAGAACGTTAAGATCTGTTCCCATAAGGGCAACGTATTCTCAGTTGAGCCGCCGCTGTTCGTAGAACTGGCAATCACTGAGACAGAACCGGGATTCAAGGGTGACACAGCTCAGGGAGCTACAAAGCCTGCAATCGTTGAGACAGGAGCTACTGTTATGGTACCGCTGTTTGTTGAGACAGGTGATGTTCTTAAGATCGATACACGTACAGGTGAGTATCTGTCAAGAGTTTAATTACGAATTTAGTACAGTTTAAGCTGTATTTCAAAAAGGAATCTGTATCATGCAGGTTCCTTTTTTCTTTGACAAAATCAGATGAAATTCTCTGTTTTCACTAAAAAAATCAATTCGGATTTATGCAAAATTCTGGCTTGCTTTTTAAGGGAGGCCTGTCTATAATAAAGAACACATAATATTTGTTCTAAATTTTAAGAAATTCTATTTGGAGAGCTTCTGAACTCTCCGGGAAATTCTAACTCAATTGAAATAGTACATTTCGTACTGGTTTCTCATTTTAATTTTATGAACCGCAATCAGGAAGGAGAAGAGTGAATTATACAGAATTTGTAAATGCGGTAAAGGAAAAACTGACTCAGGAGTTAAATGGAGGTGTCAGGGTAAACGTCTATACGACGAAAAAAAATAATGCAACAGAGCGTACAGGACTAATCCTGGAGACGCCGGGGGTTAATATATCGCCGACAATCTATCTGGAAGAATTCTTTGAACTATATGAAAAAGGGAAACAGATGGATTGGATCATTGAAGATCTGGTGGAACTATATGAAGAAATCCGACAGGAAAAATCATGGGATTACGAGAGGATGCTTTCTTTCGAAGGGGTAAAAGACAGAATCATCTTTCGACTGATCAACACAGAGAAAAACAAGGAATTACTTCTGGATGTTCCACATAAAAAGTTTTTGGATCTGTCACTTGTGTTTGCAGTACTTGTAGAAGCGGACAATGATGGGACGGCAGTGATGCTGATCAAAGATCTGCATATGAGACAATGGAAGGTGACAAAAGAACAGCTTTGGAATGCGGCAAAAGAAAATACAAAGCGTCTGCTTCCGGCAGAATGTTTCGGAATGAATTTTGCAGTGTATGAACTGCTCAGCAGATCAACTCCGGGGGAACATGATCGGGAGAATCTGTTAAGAAGAACCTGGCATATTCATGAAGAACTGGAACTTCCGGAAAAAGATAAAATGTATGTTTTGTCTAATAAACTGAAAAATTATGGGGCGGCCTGTATTGCATACCCTTATATTCTGGACATGCTTGCAGGAGTCTTAAAGGAAAATTTCTATGTTCTTCCAAGCAGTGTCCATGAAGTGATCATCGTACCGGAATCTTCTCAGATCCGTCAGTCAGAATTAGAAAGAATGGTGCGGGAAATCAATGAAACGCAGGTTCCGGAGGAAGAAATCTTAAGCAATCATGCTTATTTCTATTATGCACAGGAAGGGAAACTTCAGTTGGGAAGAGAGATGTGTATCGACAGGGAGGAAAATGAATGAAAGGACGCGGAGAGATTATAGCAATCCTCTGCATGTCAGTCTTTTTGATCTGTATTCTCTATGCAATGACATACGGAGGCATTGTCAAGGCCGAAGAACTTGAAAAACAGCCTGAAAAGGTCGGAGAAAAAACGGAGGTTGATATTGAAGAAGAACTGCGCTGGGCAGAAGAAGTAAAAAAGATCCTGAAAGATATCGGGGTGGGATTTTGTGATGAACAGGAGGATAAGCAGGAAGAAGACGAGGAAGAAGCTTTCGACCAGACAGATGAAAATAAGATACAAAGTACAGGTGTATATGCAGCGGAAAGGGCAGGAGAAACTGTTTATACAAAGGCGATCGAAAGGGGGATCGGTGCGATCGATGTAGTTGACTATGATGACCCAAACTGGTCTGTGCTGCAGCACTGGAATGAAGGAAGACTTGGTACAAAATCAGGAGAAAGCCTATATTGCACCAATCCAACATTAAAGTTCCAAGAGGGAAACAAAACAGCAGTAGATGCTTCCAAACGTTATAACGAACAGACCATTCAGATGATCGCGGCAATGTTCTATTACTACGATAAGAATAAATGCAACGGTGTAAGTTCAAATTACGATTATCTCTTAAAACAATGCGCAGTATGGTGGATCATGAATGAAGTACACCACTGGTATGGAGATATGGTCCACATAGAAACAGGAAATGGTGTAGCCTGTGGGAATGGTCATTGGATTTCAACACACAAATCTGAGTATTATCACAAAGGGATTGCATGGGCGAAAGAGAATTATAAATATTTCCCGGATGCATATGGGGTTATTTATGAAGGAAATGGACAGCCGCTCAGTAAATGGGGCGGAACATACCAGCCAACCGGAACAGGGAGATTAAAGAAGGTGTCGGCGAATACTCCGGTGACAGAAAAGAACAGTTGCTATTCTTTGGAAGGAGCAGAGTACGGTATCTATAGTAGTCCCACTCTTTCTAGTGAATCAAGAGCAGGAACGTTCAGAACAGATTCAGCAGGAAATTCATCAACAGTTGTGTTGAATGAAGGAACTTATTACGTAAAGGAACTAAAAGCTCCCAAAGGTTATGCACTTGTAGATGAAGTGAAAACGGTTACCGTAAAATCCGGACAGGAAGCGACAGTGACATTTTCAGACCCGCCGCAGATGAATCCTGTAGAGCTTTTGCTAAAGAAAAAAGGTATGGAACAGGAGTATGTTGATCCGTCAGGGACAGCGGCGTATCAGGGAGCACAGTTTTTAGTGAAATTCTATGCAGAACTTCTGGAGCCGGGGAAAGATCCGAAAAAAGCAGGGAAAAAGCCAGTCAGAATCTGGGTCTTTCAAACAGATGCAAAAGCAGTTTGCCGTTATCAGGAGAAGTATAAGGTGAAAGGCGATGCATTGTATAAAACGACAGACGGAACAGAGGCACTTCCGCTGGGGACTGTAACAATTCAGGAGATAAAACCGCCAAAAGGGTATTTCCTGAATGAGGAAGTTTTTGTTTGTCAGATAAAGCCAAAAGGTACGGGAGAAAAAATAAATGTATATCAGACCCCTACGATACCGGACCGGGGTTTTCCAGATTCATTTGGTGAAAAAAGCAACGGAAACAGGACATCCTCTTTCGGGAGCACAATTTAAGCATATCAGACCGGATGGAAGTGAAAAGATTCTTACAACGGATGAAAACGGGAGTCTGAAAGTAATGCCATTATCTCAGGGAACGCACAAATTAAAAGAAGTAAAAGCACCGGACGGGTATCGGACAAATAATAATGAACTGATTTTCCGGGTTGATGAGAGCGGGAAAACAGAATTTTTATCTGAGGTAAATACAGAAGAAGGAGAAGTTATTATCGAATATACAGAGAATGGAATTGCGGTAGTGACGATAGAAGATAAGCCGGCCTGTTACAAGATTGAGCTGAAAAAAGAAAATGAAAAAGGTGTTGCACTTGCAGGAGCTGATTTTACTTTATATGAGGATCAGGCATGCCAGAAAGAAATTGACCGGGTGTCGACGGATGGGAATGGAATTGCAATGTTCGAAAATCTGGAAGTAAAGAAAAAATACTACATGAAAGAAACAAAAGCACCGACAGGTTACAGAATTCCGAAAACATCAGACGATGCAGATGTTGTATATGAAATCTGTCTGGAAAGTAATCCGGATGAAGGCAAGTGTCTGTTGGTTGTGAATGGAAAAGAATACAGAAGTAAAGATACTGCAGACAGCAAGATAAGTATTGAAGGTTCAATTAAGGAGTGGAATGTGAAAATGAAAATTGTAAATCAGACAGGAAAGAAGCTTCCAGATACAGGATCGGCAGGAAAACCTGTGTTACTTACGGGAATTTTAGCTGTAGGAATCATGGCAATGATTTACAGAAAAAAAGAGCAAAAAAGATAGTAGTAAAACGGTGAGAAATGAGGAGATGACAAAATGAAAAAAAGAATGATGAAAATCTGTTATATGATGACTTTGGCAGCGGTACTCTGTACTTCGGGAACAATAGGTGCGACCGGAATCAAATCTGTATATGCAGCGGAAAATGAAGTACAGGGAAGAGCAGCAACTACAAATGGAATTTTGAATCTTAATAATGGTCCTGCAAGTATTACGATCAAAGGAAATGACGGACAGAGTCTGAAAGGAAAAAGATTTCTGGTATATCAGTTATTTCAGGCAGAAAATGCGAAAGGAATGGAATCCATTAATTACACGTTTAATCCGGAATACAAGAAATTTGTCTGTTATATCGTGGGACAGCGGATTCATAAGGATGAGAGAAATGTAACAGAGTATGATGTGATCGATTATATTCAGTCTCTGAATACGCATCAGACAGAAGGGGCACAGACCGCTCAGGAAAAGGAAGGAGTATACAGTGAATATCGTGTTTTTGTAGAAGAATTAAGAACTCATCTACAGAGAAATGGAAAAATAGGTCAATCTGTTGAAGTGACAAGTACAAAAGCGGACAATTCATTTGAAATCAAAGGATTGCCGTATGGATATTATATTATCGATGAAGTGACAGCAGTAAAAGGAACGAATTCAGCCGCCTCTTTGTGTATGGTAAGTACAGCTAATCCGGAAATGAACCTCAACATAAAATCAGACTATCCGGTTGTGACAAAAAAGATCCGGGAAGATGATGAGCAGGATAAAGTTGGAAATCAGGGATGGAATGATTTGGCTGATTTTGAGATCGGGCAGACTGTGCCATATCGGTATGAGTCAAATATGCCTGATGTTAACGGATATAACAATTATTATTACGCATGGCATGATGTGATGAGTGAAGCACTTACTTTCAAAAAGGATTCTGTTGCCATCCGGATTTATGAAAATTCAAATGCAGGAAATTATTATGAATTGAAAGAAGACGAATTTGAAGTAAAGGAAGCTCCGGGAGGAGGAGATACGTTTCAGGTTGTTGTTTCTGATATGAAAAAAATCATAGACAGAGAGTTTAATCGTAAAAATGAAGCAGGAGAAAATAAATATGGACAGAAAATAGTGCTTACCTATCAGGCAACATTGAATGAAAAGGCAGCGAAAAATACAGGACGTCCGGGATTTGAAAATGATGTTCGGCTGGAATTTTCAAATGATCCGGATTCAGCGGTGAGAGGAAGTACAGGATATACACCGTGGGATACAGTTGTTTGTTTCACTTATAAAATCAATGCATTGAAATCAAATAACCATGGACAAAGTCTGGAAAATGCCAGGTTCAGACTTTATTCTGACGCTGGATTAAAAAATGAAGTATATGTAAAACAGGGAGAAGGTGGGTACATTGTAATTAACCGGGACAGTCTTGGAGGAAACGACCATACAGGTGGAAAGCAACCGGAAAATGCGGTGGAGATGAAATCCGGTCAGGATGGAACATTTGTGATCTATGGATTAGATAGTGGCACCTATTATCTGAAAGAAACAGAGGCACCGGCAGGATACCGTCTGCTGACAGAGCCGATTGTGTTAAATATAAAAGCAAGTTTTCCAAATGATAGAAACGCATATGTAAAAGGAGACGGAAAAACAGACAAAGGATTGAAAAAACTGGAGACATCTGCGCAGATCAAAGAATTTATTAACGGAAACTGGAAAGAATCAGAAATCAGTCTGACAACAAATGAAGGCGAAGGATCTGCTAATCTGACAGTAATTAATACAGTTGGAAAAAAACTGCCGGTAACAGGTTCTTCAGCAGCTGTTATCTGTATTACAACCGGAAGTGTTCTTGTTCTTGCAGGAGCAATGAGAAGAAACAGAAAAAATGCAAAGGAAAAACAATAGATTACAGTCAGATCTTTTACTATGGATAGGAGTTCTTTTGTGTAGTATACCTCTTTTGACTGGCTGGTATAGTCAGAAGAAAACACAAAATGTGTTGGCAACATATGAACAGATTGTGGAACAGACAACAGGAGATGAAATTGAACAATTAAGGAATCAGGCTGATGAATATAATAAAAAGCTTTGGGCAGAATCGAAAGGAGTCAGGGAACAAAGCGAGCCTGACCAGATGGAAGAGTATGAAGGTCTGTTAAATGCCGAAAAAATACAGACAGGAATGATGTGTGTACTGGAAATTCCGTCAATAGATCTCAGGCTTCCGGTTTATCATGGAACCAGCGAGGCAGTACTTAAGGAAGGTGTAGGGCATTTGATGGACAGTAGTCTTCCGATAGGGGGAGAAAATACGCATTGTGTGATGACGGGACATCGTGGGCTTGCAAGTGCGAGACTTTTCACTCGTCTGGATGAATTAAAGGAAGGCGATGAGTTCTTTCTGGAAGTACTGGGAGAAAAACTCGCATATAAGGTAGAAGAAATAAATGTAATCTTACCAGAAGAGGTAGAAAGTCTGGAAATCAGACCGGGAGAAGATCTGGTTTCGCTTGTCACATGTACCCCATATGGAATTAATACCCATCGGTTAGTGATACTGGAAAGCGGGTGTGTATGAAGAGAAAAAAGAAGAGAAATCAAAAAGAAACGTCCATCTGTTAGAGAAATGATCTTCACAATGATTCCAATTCTCTTTTGGTATATGTTGTGATTGAAAGAATAAAAGAAAGCGAGAAAAAAGAAATTGTGAGGGAAAGAGGAAAAAGAAACAGAAACCAGAAAAGGAAATGTAAGCACTACAGGAGAAAGAAACGTAAAAGAAAGAAAAGCAGGAGACAAAAAAGAAAGATGCAAAAGACGGCAAAATGGGAAAATCAAATGCGGAATTCTTCTTTTGATATGTTTTCTGGTGGTAGCAGTAAAGACCCCGGCGTTTGCAGAAACAGAAACAGGAAATATAGAAATCTGTATTGCAGATACCGGAGAACAAATTAAAAGAGAAGGTGTTACATTCCAGTATTCCAAAGTGGCATCTCTTGTTGATGGTGCTTACGAGATGGAGAAAAGATATGAAGATAAAGGCGTGGATCTCAATGAGGTAAGGTATGCCAGAGAACAGGAAGAGCTGGCGCGGACTTTGAGTAAATATCATTATAGTGATGGATTGTGCAGGACGGATTGCGATGGAAAAGCAACCCTTACGAATCTGAGGGAAGGAGTTTATCTGATCTATGTCGAAGATGAATCAGAATACGAGGTTCAGCCGGTTCTTGTCCAGCTGCCAAAATGGGAAGAGGACAAAGGGGCAATGAGCTGGAATGTCAGGGTATGTCCAAAACAAACGATAAGGGAAGAGGCTGCAAAGACCGGAGATTGCACAACAGGCAGGTGCATGGGGCAATGCTTTTGCCCTTTGGGGGACAGGGAAAGTATTAAATTCTTCTGCTTGCATGAAAAAAGAATAGCTACAGAAATTTGGAGGTTTATTTGCCACTTTACATTTATACAGAATTGTGCTAGGATAAAAAAGGTTGTTAGCTGTACGAAATTAAATTTTCCCACTAACAACCGAGATGCGTCTGTAGCTCAGTGGATAGAGCGATGCCCTCCGGAGGCATGTGCGGCGGTTCGACTCCGCTCAGACGCTATAAGATATATAGGATAAAAAAGTCCTGTTATTTCAGCACATTCAGATGGCTGAGAATAACAGGACTTTTTTCCATATAGTTTTTTTATTCACAATCTGCAAGGATGTGGTCTTTCATTTCAGGATCAAACCGGTTGTTTCTTAGCATTTCAATCTCATACTTATAAGGGGCATAAGATTTCTTTGCTTTTGTTACAGAAGGAATATAAGGAGTCTCAAGGATCTTCGGTACAGATTCGAAATCCGGGTGATGGACAATTGTAGAAATTGCATCAAAACCGATTTCTCCAAAGCCGATATTTTCATGCCGGTCTTTCGCGGCTCCTGGAATATTTTTGCTGTCATTGATATGGAAGACGGCAATCTGATCTTTTCCAAGCAGACGGTCAAAAGACTCCATAACATCATCAAAATGATGGATGATATCATATCCGCTGTCGCTTGTATGACAAGTGTCAAAGCAGACTCTCAATTTATCATTCTGGACAACTCCATCATAAATCCGGGCAAGTTCTTCAAAAATTCCGTCCGATTTCTGATCCCTTTCCGGCCATTGTTTCAAGGGCAATACAGCAGTCAGTCTCAGCAGTGAGAACTTCATTGAGTCCTTTGATGATCTGTGCAGTTCCGATTTCGACACCGGCACCTACATGAGCACCCGGATGAAGGATCAGAGTGTGGCTTCTGCAGGCAATCGTGCGGTCGATTTCTTTTGCCAGAAATTCTACGGCAAGAGAGAACGTCTCTGGTTTTACTGAATTTACCGAGGTTGATGATATAAGGTGCATGAACGACAATTTCATCAATTCCGTGTTCTTTCATATATTCCCATGCTGGTTCGATATTCAATTCACTGATTTCTTTTCGGCGGGTATTCTGTGGGGCTCCGGTATAAAACATAAATGTATTGGCACCGTAAGAAACGGCTTCTTTCGCAGAACCAAGAAGCATTTCTTTTCCACTCATGCCAACGTGTGAACCTAATTTTAACATTGTTGGATATCCTTTCTGTCTGATGTTATATCATACAGGATGTAGAAACTGTATGTGTAAAGCTGTGGTTACATTATAAGTATTGGTTATTTTTATGTCAATTGGTTTCGGGGGCAGTCCAGATCAATTTGAATCGTTGCCGTTACTGTGCACAGTAACGCTTGCTGTTCTGTTGGATACATGATAGAATAAATAGTGGCTGTTTGTCTCCAGAAAAGTTGGGAGGCAGACTTGTTTTAATAAAATTGCCGTCAGGCAGAAAAGACAAACGAAAAGTAAAGAGGAGTGTGAAACTTTGAAGACATTACTGGAAATGATCACAATAGAAATGAAAGAAGCGTTCAAAGCAGCAGGATATGATGAAGAGCTTGCAAGAGTTACGCTTTCCAACCGCCCGGATCTCTGTGAATATCAGTGTAATGGTGCAATGGCAGGTGCGAAGAAATATAAGAAGGCTCCGATCATGATTGCAAATGCAGTTGTGGAAGAACTTGCAGATAGCAAGTATTTTGCATCAGCAGAAGCGGTGAATCCGGGATTTATCAACCTGAAGCTGGCACCGGAAGTTGTTGCAGAGTATTTGAATGAGATGGCAGCAGATGAGAATCTTGGCGTTGAAAAAGAAAAGAATCCGAAAAAAGTTATTATTGATTACGGCGGACCGAACGTGGCAAAACCGTTGCATGTCGGACATCTTCGTTCTGCGATTATCGGAGAGAGCATTAAACGTATTATCCGTTTTAAAGGAAATGATGTAACAGGAGATATCCATCTGGGAGACTGGGGATATCAGATGGGCCTGATCATCACAGAGTTGAAAAAACGTAAACCGGAACTCCCGTATTTTGATGAGAGTTTTGAAGGAGAATATCCCGAAGAAGCACCATTTACGATCAGTGAACTGGAAGAGATTTATCCTACAGCAAGTGCTTATGCAAAAGAGCACGACGATTATAGAGAAGAAGCACTTCATGCAACTTATCTGTTACAGAATGGATATAAAGGATATCGTGCAATCTGGAAACATATCATGAATGTGTCTGTAACTGACTTGAAGAAGAACTACGAGCGACTGAGTGTAGATTTTGATCTCTGGAAAGGTGAAGCAGATGCCCAGGCATATATTCCGGATATGGTTGAGATGCTCAAGGAGAAAGGATTCGCACATTATGATGAGGGTGCGCTTGTAGTAGACGTTGCAGAAGAGACAGATAAGAAAGAGATTCCTCCGTGTATGATTCTGAAATCTGACGGAGCTGCGCTGTATGATACAACAGATCTTGCTACACTGGTAGAACGTGAGAAACTGTATGATCCAGATCAAGTAATCTATGTTGTTGATAAGCGTCAGGAACTGCATTTTGTGCAGGTATTCCGTTGTGCGAAGAAGACAGGAATTGTAAAACCGGAGACAGAACTTACATTCCTTGGATTTGGTACAATGAACGGAAAAGATGGTAAGCCGTTTAAGACAAGAGAAGGCGGTGTTATGCGTCTTGAGAATCTGATCCGTGAGATTGATGATGAGATGTATAAGAAGATCATGGACAACCGTACAGTAGAGGAAGAAGATGCAAGACGTACAGCAGAAGAAGTTGGACTTGCAGCGATCAAGTACGGAGATCTTTCTAACCAGGCTTCTAAGGATTATATCTTTGATGTTGACAGATTTACTTCCTTTGAGGGAAATACAGGACCGTATATTCTTTATACAATCGTTAGAATCAAGTCTATTCTCAAGAAATATGCTGAGAATGGCGGAGTTCTTGACGGAACGATCAGACCGGCTGAGAATGATGCAGAGAAGTCTCTGATGCTTCAGGTAGTGAAATTCAATGAAGTGATCGATAATGTATATAAAGAGACAGCTCCTCATAAGTTGTGTGCATATATCTATGATCTTGCGAACGACTTTAATAAGTTCTATCATGAGACAAAGATTCTTGCAGAAGAAGACGAAGAGAAGAAGAAAGGTTATCTTGCACTTCTTACACTTGCGAAAAAAGTACTTGAGACCTGCATTGACCTTCTTGGATTTACAGCTCCGGAAAGGATGTAATACGAATTATGACAGAAAATGGATTGATGGATGGTACAAGAACAGAAAAACTGTTTTACAATGACAGCCATCTTTCAAAATTTACTGCAATGGTTCTGGAATGTGAGCCGTATGAGAAAAAGGAAGGATGCTATGCGGTAGAACTTGACTGTACAGCATTCTTTCCGGAAGGCGGCGGACAGTATGCAGATACAGGAAAACTGAAGGATGCGAAGGTATCTGATGTTCGGGAAAAGAATGGAAGAATTTTGCATATTACAGATCAGCCGTTTGAAGCAGGAGAGATTGTTGAAGGCGAGATCGACTGGGAGACCAGATTTATGAAGATGCAGCAGCACACCGGAGAGCATATTGTTTCCGGAATCGTGCATGCAAGATACGGTTTCAACAATGTCGGATTTCATCTTGGAACAGAAGATTGTACGATGGATTTTTGATGGAGAGATATCAAAAGAAGCACTGCAGGAGATTGAACTTGAAGCAAATCGTGCAGTGTGGAAGAATCTGACAATCGAAGTGTCTTATCCATCCAAAGAAGAGCTGGAAGAACTGGATTATCGCAGTAAGATTGAGATTGAGGGACAGGTTCGTATCGTATCGGTTCCGGGATATGATATCTGTGCGTGCTGTGCGCCGCATGTTGAACGCACAGGAGAGATCGGTATGATCAAGCTTGTTAATATGCAGCGATACAAAGGCGGCGTTCGTGTGACAATGCTCTGTGGAAGCCGTGCACTTACAGATTATGAGAAGAAGCAGGAACAGAACAGGAAAATTTCAGCGTTGCTCTGTGCGAAAGAATATGAGACAGCAGAGGCAGTGGGACATTTGAAAGAAGAGCTGGATTCTTTGAAACGGACACTGGTGGAGAAAGAACGCCAGCTTGTACACGTCTGGGCGCAGTCTGTTCCGGAAGAAGAAAAAACGGTCTGTATGTTTTCAGAGGATATCAGTGCGGATGCCATGCGTCAGTATGTGAATGAAGTGCTTGAAAAAGAAAGAATTCTTTGTGCTGTGTTTTATGGAAATGATGTAGCGGGATACCGTTATGTGATCGGAAGCAGAACCCAGGATCTTCGTGCATTTTCCAAAATGTTAAATGCTGCATTCGAAGGACGGGGAGGCGGAAAGCCGGAGATGGTTCAGGGAACTGTAAAAGGTGAAGCAAGAAAGATCAGAGAGTGGATTCAGAAGATAGCGGAGGAATTGTCTTATGAAAAATGATCCGAGACGCTCCTTCTGGAGAGCTGCCGGTCCTCTACTTGGATTCTGGGGAATCCAGCTGGTGATGGAATTTGTGATTGAGTTTATAATCATTCTTCCTTTTATGGGGGAAGCATCTTCCAGGATGACACAAAGTGGAGAAGTCCTTAATTATCAGGAAATGATGAATAAGTACTATGAAGTATTAAGTCCTGCGTTTGATAAAATCATAGGAGGTCAGGTTGCGATTGCAGGGATTGCTACAGCAGCGACGTTGTTTCTGACAGTTACGTTGTTTGTTATCGATCGAAAGAAAGAGCAGATTGCAGGGATACAGCGGATGGGAGTTCAAAAGCCACTGAAGAATTACTGGTCACTTCTTGTGATGGGAGTGATCGGAAGTATTGGTGCTACATGTCTGTCCGTTATGGCACAGGCCGTTTTGGTCGATCCGGAGTATGTTCAGACAGCACAGAATATGTATTCAGCAGATTTTGTGGTCCAGATTATTGTATTTGGATTTGCAATTCCGATTGCAGAGGAATTTATGTTCCGCGGAGTGCTTTATCAGAGGTACCGGGAGACCAGAGGATTTTATTATGCGGCAATCTGGTCAGCGCTGTTTTTCTCAGTCACACACACCAACACGGTACAGATGATCTACACTTTTCTCTTAGGAATTCTTCTGTGCTATGTTTATGAGAAATTTGGTTCAATGAAAGCTCCGATTATGCTTCACATTGTTTTGAATCTGGGATCTTTGATCTTTACAGATATCGGAGTGTTTAACTGGCTTGCCAGAGAACCGTTTAAAATGGCAGCGGCAGTGATTATCAGCACATTTATCTGTGCAGCTTGTTTTGTGTGGATTCAGAGAAGCGGGGATCCGGTGAGTACTCAGAAAACAGAGGAATAATGAAGAAATACAAATGAAATAAATTGTACTGATAAAAATACAATCTTAAATTGTGCGCGATGAGGTGCGAAACCTTGTCGCGCTTTTTCTTTTTAATCTATTATTTTATCAAATAAAATCAAAGAAAAACAGAAATCTTAATAATTAATATTATTTTTATAAGGAAATCAAAATAATCTGACTATTCAAATAAAATCAATGAAAAATCAAATAATCAGACAATTCACAAGGATTTCCCTATTTACAGCCTGGGTAAAAGGGTGTATATTCTAGAAAAAGTTTTACACGACGTGAGAAAGAAATGATTGAATGCGCCGAATAAAGAAGATTTTAAAGTAAACTTTAGATTACAGGAAGAAAGGATAGCGACTATGAGGAAAGAAATGGAAAGTCAGAATCGTGGTCTTTACCGCGAAAGTTTTGAACATGATAACTGTGGTATTGGTGCAATTGTCAATATCAAAGGCAAAAAGACACATAGTACAGTGGCAGGAGCCTTGAGTATTGTAGAACAACTTGAGCACAGAGCCGGAAAAGATGCAGAAGGAAAGACAGGAGATGGCGTGGGTATTCTGACACAGATTCCTCATGGATTTTTCAAGAAAGTCTGTCAGCCACTTGGAATTAAGCTGAAAGATGAAAGAGATTACGGCGTAGGTATGTTCTTTCTTCCGCAGGATGAATTAAAACGCAATCAGGCGAAAAAGATTTTCGAAGTTATTGTAAAAAAGAAGGACTGAAACTTTTGGGCTGGAGAGAAGTTCCGATTCATCCGGACATTCTTGGAAAGACAGCGGTAGATTGCATGCCATGTATTATGCAGGCATTTATTGAACGCCCTGCAAAATACGAGAGAGGAATTGATTTTGATCGTCGACTGTATGTAGTCAGAAGAATTTTCGAACAGAGCAGTGATGACACTTATGTTGTTTCACTTTCCAGTAGAACAATCGTTTACAAAGGAATGTTCCTTGTAGGACAGCTGAGACTTTTCTTTGAAGATCTGCAGGACGAAGAATTTATTTCTGCAATTGCAATGGTACATTCAAGATTCAGTACAAATACTGCACCAAGCTGGCAGAGAGCGCATCCGAACCGCTTTATGGTCCACAACGGAGAGATCAATACGATCCGTGGTAATGCAGATAAGATGCGTGCCCGTGAAGAGACAATGGAGGCAGGATGTCTGAAAGGTGAACTTCACAAGGTGCTTCCTGCAATCAATACTTCCGGATCTGATTCCGCGATGCTTGATAATGCATTAGAATTCATGGTGATGAGTGGAATGGATCTTCCGCTTGCAGTTATGATCTGTATTCCGGAACCATGGATCAACAATAAAGAGATGTCCCAGAACAAGAAAGATTTCTATCAGTATTATGCAACAATGATGGAGCCATGGGATGGTCCGGCGTCTATCCTGTTCTCAGATGGAGATGTTATGGGAGCTGTGCTTGACCGTAACGGACTTCGCCCTTCCAGATATTACATTACAGATGATGATAATCTGATTCTTTCTTCAGAGGTTGGAGTTCTGGATATCGATCCATCCAAGATAGTGATGAAAGAAAGACTTCACCCGGGTAAGATGCTTTTGGTTGATACTGTTGCAGGACGTGTGATCGATGATGAGGAATTAAAAGAAAAATATGCAAATCAGTTCCCATATGGAGAATGGCTGGACAGTAATCTGATTCAGTTGAAGGATTTGAAAATCCCGAATAAGGATGTACCAAAATATACAGCTGAAGAGTGTACACAGCTTCAGAAAGCGTTTGGTTATTCTTACGAAGATGTGAAAACTTCTATTCTGACAATGGCAAAGAGCGGTGCCGAAGGAACCGCAGCAATGGGAATGGATGCACCGATTTCCGTGCTTTCTCAGAAACGTCAGCCGCTGTTCGGATATTTTAAACAGCTGTTTGCACAGGTAACAAACCCACCGATCGATGCAATCCGTGAGGAAGTTGTAACATCTACAACAATTTATGTCGGAACAGACGGTAACCTTCTGGAGCAGAAGGAAGAGAACTGTAAGATGCTCAGAGTCAATAACCCGATCCTGACAAATACAGATCTTCTGAAAATTAAAAATATGAAAGTGGATGGATTCAAAGTTGCAGAGATTCCGATCACTTATTATAAAAACACAAGTCTTGAGAAGGCAATCGAGTATCTGTTTATTGAAGTTGACCGTGTGATCCGTGAGGGTGCTAATATTTTGATTCTGACAGACCGTGAGGTAGACGAATATCACGTTGCAATCCCGTCACTTCTGGCAGTATCCGGACTGCAGCAGCATCTGGTACGTACAAAGAAGAGAACCTCAGTCGCGATGATTCTGGAAAGTGGAGAGCCTAGAGAGGTTCATCATTTTGCAACACTGCTTGGATATGGAGCATGTGCGATTAATCCATATCTTGCGCATGAGTCAATCCGTCAGCTGATTGAGTCTAATCTGCTTCACAAAGATTATTATGCAGCAGTAGATGATTATAACTCAGCAGTAATTCATGGAATTATTAAGATTGCATCCAAGATGGGAATTTCAACGATCCAGTCCTATCAGGGAGCAAAGATCTTCGAGGCAATTGGTCTCAAGACAGATTTTATTAACCGCTATTTTACAGATACAGTCAGTCGTGTTGGTGGTATCGGTATTGAAGAAATTGCAGAAGATTACACAGCATTCCATACAGAAGCATTTGATCCGCTTGGACTGCAGGTTGATACGACACTGGACAGTGTTGGAAAACATAAATATAAAAGTGGCGGAGAAGAACATCTCTATAATCCACAGACAATCCATATGCTTCAGCAGTCCACAAGACGTGGTAATTATGAAATGTTCAAGCAGTATACAGAGATGGTTGATGAGGAAGGCGAGAAGATCAATCTGAGAGGTCAGCTTGATTTCAATTTTCCAAAGAAGAGTGTACCGCTTGATGAAGTAGAAAGCGTAGATTCAATCGTAACAAGATTCAAGACAGGTGCGATGTCCTATGGTTCTATTTCAAAAGAAGCACATGAGACAATGGCGATCGCCATGAATATGCTTCATGGTAAATCAAACTCAGGTGAAGGTGGAGAGGACATTGAACGTCTTGACACAAACAGATGCTCTGCAATCAAGCAGGTTGCTTCCGGCCGATTCGGAGTTACATCCAGATATCTGGTCAGTGCACAGGAAATCCAGATCAAGATGGCACAGGGAGCAAAACCAGGAGAAGGAGGACATCTTCCGGGTGGAAAGGTATATCCATGGATTGCGAAGACGCGTCATTCAACACCTGGTGTGAGCCTGATCTCACCACCGCCACATCATGATATCTATTCAATCGAGGATCTTGCACAGCTGATCTATGACTGTAAAAATGCAAATAAAAATGCAAGAATTTCTGTGAAACTGGTATCAGAAGCAGGTGTAGGAACAGTCGCTGCCGGTGTTGCAAAGGCAGGAGCCGGAGTTATCCTGATCTCAGGATATGACGGAGGAACAGGAGCTGCACCGAGAAGCTCGATTCAGAATGCAGGACTTCCGTGGGAGCTTGGACTTGCAGAAACTCATCAGACATTGATTCAGAATGGTCTGCGTGAGCGTGTCCGTATTGAGACAGACGGTAAGCTCATGAGTGGTCGTGATGTTGCGATTGCAGCAATCCTTGGAGCAGAAGAGTTTGGATTTGCAACAGCTCCGCTTGTAACAATGGGATGTGTTATGATGCGCGTCTGCAACCTGGATACTTGTCCGGTTGGTGTTGCAACTCAGAATCCGGAGCTTAGAAAACGTTTCAGTGGAAAACCGGAATATGTTGTTAACTTTATGCGTTTTATTGCAGAAGAATTAAGAGAATATATGGCAAAACTTGGTGTCCGCACAGTGGATGAACTGGTAGGACGTACAGATCTTCTGAAAGTAAAAGACGTTCCGACATCAGAGCGTGCCGCAACACTGGATCTGTCACAGATTCTGTACAATCCATATGCGAAAGAGAAGAAAGGTGTTATCTTTAATCCAAAGAAAGTCTATGATTTTGAACTTAACAAGACGTTGGATGAAAAAGTACTATTGAAACAGCTTCTCCCAGCCCTTGAAAGAGGAGAAAAGAGAGGACTTGAAGTAGATGTTACAAATACAGACCGTACTTTCGGAACAATTTTCGGATCTGAGATCACAAGAAGATATCCGGAAGGACTGGAAGAAGACAGCTATGTGATCCAGTGTAAAGGTGCCGGCGGTCAGAGTTTTGGAGCATTTATCCCAAGAGGACTGACACTGGAATTGACAGGAGACAGTAATGACTATTTTGGAAAAGGACTTTCCGGTGGAAAACTGGTTGTTTGTCAGCCGAAAGGTGTGAAATTTAAATCAGATGAGAACATTATCATCGGAAATGTTGCTCTTTACGGAGCTACAAGTGGTAAAGCATTTGTAGGAGGTGTTGCCGGAGAACGTTTTGCGGTAAGAAACTCTGGTGCACGTGCAGTTGTAGAAGGTGTCGGAGATCACGGATGTGAATATATGACAGGTGGATGTGTTGTTGTACTTGGACAGGTTGGAAAGAACTTTGCAGCCGGAATGAGCGGCGGTATTGCCTATGTGATCGATCTTGATAACAGCCTGTATCGTAAAGTAAATAAAGCAATGGTCAACATTGAACGTGTCACAGATAAGTATGATGTACAGGAATTAAAAGGAATGATCCAGGAGCATGTTGCTTATACAAACTCTGAGGTAGGTAAGAAGATTCTTGATAATTTCAAAGAATATCTGCCAAAATTCAAGAAGATCATTCCGGAAGACTATGAGAGAATGATGTCCACGATCATCCAGATGGAAGAAAAAGGACTTAGTAGAGAAAAAGCAAAAATCGAAGCATTTAATATGATCAAGAACGGAAGATAGGAGGCATAGAGATGGGAAAACCGACAGGATTTATGGATTATGAAAGACAGGATAAACCGGCAGAGAGCCCATTGGAACGCATCAAACATTTCAATGAGTTCCATACGCCTCTTAGCAAAGAAGAACAGGAGCTTCAGGGCGCACGCTGTATGGCGTGCGGAGTTCCGTTCTGTCAGTCTGGAAAGCCGCTTGCAGGAATGGCCAGTGGATGTCCACTGCACAACCTTGTGCCAGAGTGGAATGACTTGATCTACAATGGAAATTGGAAGGAAGCTTATTTACGTCTGAAAAAGACAAACAATTTTCCGGAATTTACTTCCCGTGTATGTCCGGCACTGTGTGAAAATGCATGTACCTGTGGACTGAATCAGGAAGCAGTTGCATCAAAAAGTAATGAATATGCAATTATTGAAAATGCATATGAGATGGGATATGCAAAGGCAAATCCACCGAAAGTGCGTACAGGAAAGAAAGTCGCGGTGATCGGTTCCGGTCCGTCCGGACTTGCGGCAGCAGATCTTCTGAACAGAAGAGGTCATCAGGTAACTGTTTTTGAACGTGAGGACAAACCGGGTGGATTGCTCCGCTACGGAATTCCGAATATGAAGCTGGAGAAACAGATTATCGACCGTAAGATTGCGATTATGGAAGAAGAGGGAATTATCTTCCAGACTGGATGTAATGTCGGAAAAGACGTGAAGGCGGCAGATATCCTGAAAGAATATGACCGCGTGATCCTTGCATGTGGAGCATCAAATCCAAGAGATATCAAAGCACCGGGAAGAGATGCACAGGGAATTTATTTTGCAGTAGATTTCCTGAAATCAACAACGAAAGCACTATGGGCAAATGACATGAAGCTTAAAACAGGAAGCTACATTTCTGCAAAAGGAAAAAATGTAATTGTAATCGGAGGCGGAGATACAGGAAATGACTGTGTCGGAACATCTATCCGTCATGGAGCAAAGAGCGTTCTCCAGCTGGAGATGATGCCGAAAGCACCGGACGAGAGGACACCGCTGAACCCATGGCCGGAGTGGCCAAGAGTCTGCAAGACGGATTATGGTCAGCAGGAAGCAATCGCTGTGTTTGGTTCTGATCCTCGCGTTTACACAACGACAGTGAAAGAATTCGTAAAAGACAAGAAAGGGAATCTCTGTAAGGCAGTTCTTATTAAGCTTGAGAGTAAGACAGATGAGAAGAACGGACGGAAAATGATGGTTCCGGTAGAAGGAAGCGAGTATACCGTAGATGCAGATCTTGTTCTGATCGCAGCTGGATTCCTTGGAAGTCAGGATTATGTAACAAAAGCATTTGGTGTAGAAGTGAATGAACGCACAAATGTAAAGACAGAGGCAGGAAAATATTCTACAAATGTGAAGGATGTATTCACAGCCGGGGATATGCACAGAGGACAGTCTCTTGTTGTATGGGCTATCCGTGAAGGTCGTGAAGTGGCAAGAGAAGTAGATGAAAGCCTGATGGGATATACAAACTTATATATTCAGTAGAAAATAAAAGATCATACAGTGAAACAGGAATCTGGAAAGTTTATCTAAGAATAAAGAGAACTTTCCAGATTTTTGTTACAAAAATGTTACGAAAAAATGAAAAAAGTAAGGAAAACTATTGAAAATATTACATAAATACGCTATAATGTTGAGCGTAGAATGTAAATATAATACCCTCTTGTTACGAGAAATATGTTGAAAAAACACAATAGATGTTGTATTATAACATATGAGTATGTGGAATTATAATGTAACTATTTACAACGAGTATGATACGAAAATTATAATGCATCACATGGGGGACTAGATAAAAATAAGGATAGGTGGAAAGATGAAGTTAAAAAAAGTAAGCAGCATGATTCTTGCAGTAACACTTGCATGTACAATGACTGTTACACCGGTACTTGCCGACGAAGTCAGTGATCTGAAGCAGAAGAAGCAGGAGACACAGAATCAGGTAAGCGATCTTCAGACACAGCTGAATTCACTTATGACCAAGATCTCTGATCTTGAGAATGATCTGATCGAAACAGGTGAGGAAATCTCTCAGACGGAGGAAGATCTGAAGACAGCGCAGGAGGAACAGGAACAGCAGTATGCAGCTATGAAGCTTCGTATTAAGTATATGTATGAAAGAAGGAACAGGAACTGCTACAGTAGAGAAGGTACTG
>ENA-OQDT01000118-OQDT01000118.1-human-gut-metagenome-genome-assembly--contig:-NODE-118-length-46416-cov-3.812569_pt1 | contig 46416 bp, 43 predicted proteins | sample MGYA00242786_ERZ504617 | MGnify/ENA primary metagenome ERZ504617 (study PRJEB26092, sample SAMD00036337) | human gut metagenome | host: Homo sapiens | study: EMG produced TPA metagenomics assembly of...
ACGTTCTCCGCCTGCTTGAAGCTGCTGATCAGCCCGAAACGATCGGACCCGCCCACGTCGAAGCCACCTTCTTGCGCTCCTCGATGATGGCGGTGGTGCCGGCCCGCTCTCCAGTGCACAGGCTGGCGAACTCCGCACGCCGGAGCCGCCGCCGATGATGGCGACGTTGCGGCTGATGGGCCACGGCGACTTCTCGGTCATCGTGCGCGCGAACGACGGCGTGTAGTACATGCTGAGGAACAGCGACCCCGCGCCCACATGAAGCTGTTGAACGCGCCCTCTTCCTGCGGGCTTATGGCCGTTGATCATCTCGAGGAAGTCGTGCGACGAGACGACGTTCTTGCCGTCGGCGCCCGGCACGTCCAACCCCAGGGGCTTGCCGCCCACGGCAACGATGGCCGCGTCGGGCTTGGCCTGCCGCACCGTTTCGGGCGTGACCTTCGTCTTGAGATGCACGGTGGATCTGGGATGCTGCTTCACCTGCGTGAGGAGGTAGTCCAGGTAGCGCTCGTGGTAGGGGCTGAAGATGCTGCTCATCTTCACGCACCCGCCGAGGCGCGGCCCTTCCTCGTAGAGGTCGACGGCGTGCCCGCGCTGCGCCGCGGTCAGCGCGGCGTTGATGCCCGCCGGGCCCGAGCCCACCACCATGACCTTCTTGCGCTTCGACGCCTGCGGGAACGCTTCATGGTCGAGCTCCTCGCCCAAACGCGGGTTGACGCCGCAGTAGTTGAGCGGCTTGCCCTGGCTCACCACGTCGTCCAGACAGCGGCAGCACACGATGCACAGGCGCATGTCGCAGGTGCGGTCTTCCATCACCTTGCGGGGCAGCGCCGGGTCGGCGATGCTGTAGCGCAGCCCGGCGACCACGTCCATCTTGCCGTCTTGGAGGTTCTGCTCCATCACGCGCGGATCGGTGTTGCGATACCCCTGCGCCACCGGTTCTTCGCCACGGTCTTGATCTGCTGCGAGACGAACGTCCAGTGGCCGTCCTCGATGGCCTTCGTGGTGAGCGGCTCGCTGGTCTCGTGCCAGCCCACGGAAAGGTCGTGCAGGTCGCAGCCCGCTTCCTCCAGCATGGGGGCGATGCGCAGCGCATCCTCCATGGACAGGCCCGGACCCGCGGGGGCTCTTGATGAAGTCGATGGGCGACCAGCGCACGACGATGGGGAACTCGGGCCCCACGACCTCGCGCACGCCGCGGATGACCTCGAGCGTCAGTTTCACGCGGTTCTCCAGGCTGCCGCCGTACTCGTCGGTGCGGTTGTTGGTAGCCAGCGCCATGAAGCGCGACAGGATGCCGCCCACGCCCGCCATGACCTCGATGGCGTCGAAGCCGGCTTCCTTGCACACGCGCGCCGCGTTGAAGTACTGCTGCTTGAACGCCTCGATCTGCTCGAGCGTCATGGCGCGGAAGCCGCCCATGAACTTGAGGATGGCGATGTCGGACGGGCCGTAGGGGCCTTCCGGCGTTTCGGCGTCGGGCTTCCAGTCGTGCACGTAGTACTATCTGGCAGGCTACGCCGTTGTTAAGGACGGCTACACCAAGCTGGGCTTCCTGGGCGGCATGGCTGTGCCCGCCGTTATCCGTTACGGCTACGGCTATGTGCAGGGCGCTGACGCTGCTGCAAAGGAGCTGGGCACCAACGTTGACATCAACTACTTCTACGGCGGCCAGTTCTACGGCGATGCCAACATCACCTCCCGTATGGAGGGCTGGTATGCCAACGGCACTCAGATCGTCTTTGCCTGCGGCGGCGGCATCTACACTTCCGCTGTCGAGGCTGCTCTGAAGAACAACGGCTACGTTGTTGGCGTTGACGTTGACCAGAACTACATCGGTGTCAACGGCGTGGCAAAGGACGGCTACGCTTACAACCCGTTCATCACCTCTGCCATGAAGGGTCTGTCTGAGTCTGTCAGCACTGCTCTGGGCGACATCGAGGCCGGCGAGTGGAGCAACATCGCTGCTACCAACGGTAACTTCGGTCTGGAGGATGGCGACTATGTTGGTCTGCCCACTGCTGATGACAGCTGGAACTTCAAGACCTTCACCAAGGACGAGTACGAGGCCCTGAAGAGCAAGATCGCTTCCGGCGAGCTCGTTGTGGACAACAGCTCCGACGACGCTACCAAGCCCACCGTCAGCGAGTTCACCAAGGTCAACTACATCCAGTAATCGCTATCCCGGAATTACTCCCGTAATAGGGGCGGGGTGCTCATGCAGGGGCACCCCGCCCTTTTTGTATGCCTGTGTGGGAGAAACAGGTAGGAAATCATGCAGACCGTACAAAAGTAATACTTTTACTTGTGCTTTTTGACAAAAAATCAAAAAGCCGTGTGCAAACTGCAAAAAATCAGGTATAATGGGTTGTAGTATAGAAAAAGGTGTCGTTACGGCACGAAAGGAGAGTGAGCAGATTGGCAGAGGATTATGTGATCGAGATGCTCCACATTACCAAGGAATTCCCCGGTATCAAGGCAAACGATGATATCACCCTGCAACTGCGCAAGGGCGAGGTACACGCCCTTCTGGGCGAGAACGGTGCGGGCAAAAGTACGCTGATGAGCGTGCTGTTCGGCCTGTATCAGCCGGAACAGGGCAAGATCCTGAAAAACGGCAAGGAGGTCGCCATCCGCAACCCCAATGATGCCAACGCACTGGGCATCGGCATGGTGCACCAGCACTTCAAGCTGGTGGAATGCTTCAGCGTGCTGGACAACATCATTCTGGGCGTGGAGCCCAACAAGATGGGCTTTTTGCAGAAGGCCGAGGCACGCAAAAAGGTGATGGCGCTGAGCGAAAAGTACGGCCTGCGGGTGGACCCGGACGCACTCGTCAGCGATATCTCGGTGGGTATGCAGCAGCGCGTGGAGATCCTGAAGATGCTGTACCGCGACAACGAGATCCTGATCTTTGACGAACCCACCGCTGTGCTGACCCCGCAGGAGATCGACGAGCTGATGGAGATCATGCGCGGGTTCAAAAAGGAGGGCAAGTCCATCCTGTTCATCACCCATAAGCTCAACGAGATCATGGCTGTGGCCGACCGCTGCACCGTGCTGCGCAAGGGCAAATATATGGGCACGGTGGATATCAAGGACACCACCAAGGAAGAGCTTTCCCGCCGCATGGTGGGCCGTGACGTGCAGCTGCAGGTGGAAAAGCAGCCCGCGCACCCCGGCGAGACTGTGCTGGACGTGGAAAACGTTACCATCCACAATGACCAGCGCAAGAAGGACGTGGTGAAGGACGTGTCCTTCAAGGTGCACGCAGGCGAGATCGTCTGTCTGGCGGGCATTGAGGGCAACGGCCAGACCGAGTTCATCTACGGCCTGACCGGCCTGAGCAAGCTGTCTAGCGGCAAGCTTACGCTGGACGGCAAGGATATCACCCACGAGAGCATCCGCCAGCGCGCCAAGGACGGCATGGGTCACATCCCGGAGGACCGCCACAAGCACGGTCTTGTGCTGGATTTCAGTCTGGAAAACAACATCGTGCTGCAGCGCTACTGGCAGCCGGAGTTCCAGAAGGGCGGCTTTATCCGTGCCGATAAGGTGCGCGAGTACTCTGACAGACTGATCGAGCAGTACGATGTGCGCAGCGGTCAGGGCAGTCTGACCACCGTGCGTAGTATGTCCGGCGGCAACCAGCAGAAGGCCATCATTGCCCGCGAGATCGACCGCGACCCCAAGCTGCTGGTGGCAGTGCAGCCTACCCGTGGTCTGGACGTGGGTGCCATTGAGTACATCCACCGCCAGATCGTGGCCGAGCGCGACAAGGGCAAGGCCGTGCTGCTGGTCAGCTTGGAGCTGGACGAGGTGATGAACCTTTCTGACCGCATCCTTGTAATGTACGAGGGCGAGATCGTGGGCGAGTTTGACCCCAAGACCACCACCGTGCAGGAGCTGGGTCTGTATATGGCAGGCGCCCGCAAGCAGGGAAAGGAGGAGCAGTAACACATGAATAAGAAAAAACTTTCCCGCAGCGGCAGCCTGCAAAGCTCTGTTACCAGCGTGCTGGCTGCACTGCTGTGCATCCTGATTGGTTTGCTGGTGGGCTTTCTGGTGCTGGTAGCCATCAACCCCGCACACGCATGGGGCGATGGCTTTGTGCGCATCATCAAGGGCGGTTTCCACGATGCCCCCTACGGCGTGGGCAAGGAGCTTGCCAATGCCGCACCCCTGATTATGACCGGTCTGTCCGTGGCCTTTGCCTTCAAGACCGGCCTGTTCAACATCGGTGCCGCCGGTCAGTACACGCTGGGCGCTTACGGTGCGCTGTACTGCGCCATCATGCTCAAGCTGCCCTGGTTCGTCTGCCTGCTGGTAGCAGCCGTGCTGGGCGGCCTGTGGGGTGCGATCCCCGGCTTTTTCAAGGCCTACTTCAACATCAACGAGGTCATTACCTCCATCATGTTCAACTGGATCGGCCTGTATCTGGTAAATGAACTCATCTACCAGAACGGCACCGGCCCCATGTACGACGTGCGCAACACCCGTACTTTGAACCTGAGCAAAAACGCCGATTTTGCCCAGTCCCTGATCCCGGACTTCGGCCTGAACAAGCTGTTCCAGACCAATAGCACCACCATTGCCATCTTCTTGGCGGCAGCGGTGGCTGTGCTGATCTGGGTGGTGCTGAACAAGACCACCTTCGGCTATGAGCTCAAGGCCGTTGGCCTGAACAAGAACGCCGCCCGTTACGCCGGTATCAACGAGAAGAAGAACATCATCCTCTCCATGGCCATTGCCGGTGCGCTGGCAGGCTTCGGCGCAGGTTTGTTCTATCTGTCCAACGTGTCCCAGTGGAACCCGCTGAACTCCACCAGCCTGCCGGGCATGGGCTTCAACGGTATCTCGGTGGCACTGCTGGCAAGCTCCAACCCCATCGGTACCGTGTTCTCCGCGCTGTTCATCTCCCACATCTCGGTCGGCGGCTCCTTCCTGTCCACTAAATTTTACCCCACTGAGATCTCGGACCTGATCAGCGGCATCATCATCTACCTGTGCGCATTCTCCATGCTGTTCCGCGGCAAGATCCAGAGCCTGCTGTTCCGGAATGCCGAAAAGACCAATGTGAACGCAGAGCCTGCATCTGCCGCAGAAAAGACCAAAAAGGAGGGCAAGTAATATGCTGCTTCTGATCAAATATACCCTGCTGTACGGTATCGTGCTGATGTTGGTGGCACTGGGCGGTATGTTCAGCGAACATTCCGGCATCATCAACATTGCACTGGAGGGCATCATGGTCATCGGCGGTGTGGCCGGTGTGCTTACCCTGACCATGCTGCCTGCAAGCCTGTCGCCCTTCCTTGTGGTGCTGATCTCCATTCTGGTGGCAGCGCTGGCGGGCGTGATCTACAGCCTGCTGCTGGCCTTTGCCTCCATCAACCTGAAGGCGGACCAGACCATCGGCGGCACGGCACTGAACCTGCTGGCTACCGCCATTGCCGTGGTCATCTCCAAGTACTTCAGCGAGAGCGGCAGCGCCAAGCTGAACTACTCCAACAAGCCCTTCCTGTTCAGCATCGGCGGGCTGGAACTCAGCGTGTTCGTGCCGTTGGGGCTGATTTTGCTGGTGGTCAGCTACATCGTGCTGTACAAGACCCGCTTTGGCCTGCGCCTGCGTGCCTGCGGCGAGCACCCGCAGGCTGCGGACTCGGTGGGCATCAACGTTTACAAGATGCGTTACGCCGGTGTCATCCTTTCCGGTGCGCTGGGCGCCGTCGGCGGTCTGGCGTATATCGTGCCCCCGGTGCAGACCTGGAACTTTGAAGTCGGCGTGGCCGGTGCAGGCTTTCTGGCACTGGCAGTTATGATCTTTGGCCAGTGGAAGCCTTTCCACATCTTTGGCGCGGCCATGTTCTTTGCCGTGTTCAAGAGCCTTGCCAATATTGCAGACTCCACCTTCCTCGCACAGCTGCACTGGTCCAGCAACATCTATAATATGATGCCCTTTGTGGCCTCCATGGTCATTCTGGCCTTCACCTCCAAGAACAGCATGGCACCCAAGGCCGAGGGTATCCCCTACGATAAGGGCTCCCGCTAAGCGTATTCGCTAAAAATCCGTAAAACGAAGGCATCCGCAGCCATCCATATGCTGCGGATGCCTTTTTTGTACGGGGCAGGGCATATTTTGTCCATATATTTGCCGGCAGAAAATGGCATTTGCTGCTTGTAAAATACAACAAGATGTGCTATCATTATAAAAACGAATGTGTATCTATAGGAACCCGGTGTACATTTCTTGCACTGCGGAAAACAAGAAAGGTGAGTTTCGCTATTATGGACGAAAAAGCAACTATGGGACAGTCGCTCCGGAGCACGGAGGACGAGGAGACCATTGATCTGATGGAACTGGCCCGCCTGCTGTGGGCGCATGCCGTGCAGATCGTGGCAGCAGCTGTTGCGGCAGCGCTGATCTGCCTGCTGGTGTGCGTGTTTGCGCTTACACCCAAGTACCAGGCCTCTATCAACATGATCGTGAATACCCGGCAGGATAACTCCTCCACCTTTACCAGTGATAACTTCAATTCTGCCAAGAACCTGATCAGCACCTATGCGGTCATCATCAAGGGCAACACCGTGCTGAACGAGGTGATCGACAAACTGGATCTGGATATGACCTACACCGAGCTGTACGACATGGTGGATGTTGCCGATGTGGACGCTACCCAGATCATGAAGATCACGGTCACCGATACGGATGCAGAGCGTGCGGGTGAGATCGCACAGACCATTGCCGACATCGTGCCCGACGTGCTGGTGGAAAAGGTGGAAGCCGGTTCCTGCAAGGCGGTGAGCGATGTGATCATCGATCCCAACAAGGTGTTCCCCCAGACTACGAAGTACGTTGTGCTGGCCGGCCTGCTGGGTGCTGTGCTGGTGTGCGGCATTCTGGTGCTGGCACATCTGCTGCATGATACCGTTGTGGATGACGAAGATGTTCAGAAGAAGCTCGGCCTGCCCGTGCTGGGCCTGATCCCGGAGGTGTAAGACGATGTGGAATCTGTTTGGTAAAAAGAAAAAAGAAGGTGAGCACCGCACCCTGCAGCTGATCACCGATAAAAAGATGCCCTTTGGCTATGTGGAAGCCTACAAGTCTCTGCGCACCAATCTGGACTTTATGGCAGGCTCCATGGACGTGCACACGCTGGTCATCACCAGTACCGTGCCGGAAGAATCCAAGAGTAACGTGGCGGTCAATCTGGCGCTGACGCTGGCCGAAAGCGGCAAAAAGGTGGCTCTGGTGGACTGCGACCTGCGCAAGCCGGTGCTGCACCGCTATCTGAAGGCCGGTCACAACGTAAAGGGCGTTTCCAACGTGCTGTCCAACCAGTGCACGCTGGACGAGGCGTTGCAGGAACTGAAGGAAATGAATCTGACCTTCCTGCCCGCCGGTACCCCGCCGCCGAACCCCTCTGAGATGCTGAGCCAGCCGCAGATGCAGGCTATGGTGGATACTCTGCGCCAGAAGTTCGATTTTGTCATCCTTGATGCACCCCCGGTGTCCGTGGTCACCGATGCAGCCGTCATCGGCCGCTATGTGGACGGCGCAATGTTCGTTGTGCGCTCGGACTACGCCCCCGCCGATGCGGTGCGCGGCGCAGTGAAAAAGCTGCAGGATGCCGGTGTCCGGGTGCTGGGCAGCGTGCTGACCCGCTACGACATGAAGAAGGCACTCAAGGGCTCCAGCTACGCATACAGCTATGCTTACAACTACAACTATGCCTACGGCAAGCAGGATGCCACTGCCGGTAAATAATAAGGAAGCACTGCTATGACCGATCTGCATTGTCACATTCTGCCCGGCATGGATGACGGCGCAAAGGATACAGCGGTCTCGCTGGAGCTGCTGCGCAGGGAATACGAGGCTGGTGTGCGCAATATTGCGTTCACCAGCCACTTCAACAGCGAGCGTACCACAGTGGAAGCCTTTACGGTAAAGCGGCAGACTGCCTTTGAACAGCTGACCGCAGCGCTGGAGGGGCAGCCCATGCAGTTTGATTTCAAACTGGGGGCGGAGGTGTTCTTCTCGCCCGGCCTGTGCGAGCTGGACACCCGGGCGCTGTGCATGGGGGACACCGCTTATCTGCTGCTGGAATTCCCCACCACCCACAAGCCGCATTTTATCCGGCAGACCCTGTACAATCTGCAGCAGCAGGGCATCGTGCCGCTGATCGCGCATATCGAGCGCTACCCCTATGTGCTGGAGGATCCCACCCTGCTGTACGACTGGGTAGCCGCCGGTGCCTATGCGCAGATCAACGCAGGAGCACTGCTGGAGCCTAAGCTCTGCAAAAAGTTGTGTAAGTTCATCCAGTGGGGATTGGTTCATGTCATCTCCACCGACACCCATTCCCCGGACAAGCGCCCGCCCCGCATGGCGCAGGGGGTGCAGCAGCTGGAAAAGCTGCTGGGCAGGGAAGCTGCTGCCCGCATCGTGCGCAACGGCGATGAACTGTTCCACGATCAGGAACTGGACGCTGTGAACCTGCATCAGCCCAAAAAAGTTTTTGGGCATGTGGGTCTGATCCTAAAGTAAGGAGAAAACTGCCCGGGCAGAGAATTACTCTGCCCGGGCAGCGGATTTTGGTATGAAGAAAAATAAGGTCCTGAAAATCGTGTTGATCGTGCTGGGCGCGCTGGTGGCTCTGCTGGCAGCAGCTGTTCTTGGCGTGCTGTTCTACCTCCACAGTATGGCAGCCGGTATTCCTGAAACCCTGCCGGATGCCCCGGCGGACAGCACACAGGTCACCCTGACGGATGATGAGATCGATAAGCTGCTCAGCGGTGAGATCACGCTGGAGGAACTGGCAGATGAAGCCGCCGCGTCCGGCAGCGGGGAACAGGAGGCATCCGCCAGCGCTCCGCAGCAGGAGACAGGTGCGGCTTCCTCCCCGGCGAATTCTGATACTTCTCCGGCGGCATCTGCCTCCCGGACGGAGAGCAGCAGTACAGCGTCCTCCAGCAAGCAGGAGACTGCCGGTACAGCCAATTCCGGTACAAAAAAAACCGTCGTCCTCCTCCGGCAAACAGGAAGCCTCCTACGAGGCCGAGGTTAAGGCGCTGCTGAAGCAGCTGTACAGCGTCAAAGCGCGCGCCGAGGCAGAGCTGAACAGCTGCATTGCCGGAGCAAAGGCAGAGTTCAAATCGCTGCCAGAGTCTCAGCAGACACAGGCGCGCAAGATCTCCATCGTGCTGGCAAGAAGCGGCAGACTGTACGCGATGCAGGCGTCCTACGACAGGGAAGTGGAGAGCATCGTCAGCCAGATGCGTGCCATTCTGACCGCCAACGGCCAGAGCACCGCATTGGCGGATCAGGCCATGGCCTCCTATAAGGCACAGAAGAGCGCCATGTACTCCCGGCTGACCGCAAAACTGTACTCCTGACCCGCAAAACGACCCATGACCACCCGCAGCACATCTCCCGGGCACTGACTGTGCCGGAAAGGGGCTGCGGGTGGCTTTGTTTTGCCTTTTTGCTGTAATATGGAGAAAAATGCCAAGGACATGGAGGGATGACTCTGCGGCAGAGACGCTGCCTTTTACGCCGACAGGGGAGGGCGGATTGTACGCGCCAACGGAACAATCCCCCAAAAGGCTGGAAAAGTAGCACTTTTACCTACTAATATACAGGAAATTTGTATAAAGTATAAGATTTCACTCATGCTTTGCTATAATGAAGTGAATTCTTTTCATGTAAATTGACAAAAATCGTGGTTATCCTTATAATAGATAGAGTGTTTCTCGGGTATGGACGATGGTGTTTGTGCAACCGCAAGATGCCATCGTTTTATTATTCGCTTTTCTGTCCGCGTGCCAAGGACAGACGTCCGCTATGTGTGAGGCTGGCGGACTGCGGGAAAGTGTGGCTCAGCCTGAGAGCAAAAACAGTAATTCATTGATAGGATTGGAGTGGCATCAAACGATGGCAAAGTACATCATCAAGCGTGTCGCAATGGGTATCTTCAGTATCTTCATTGTGGCTACGGTTACCTTTTTTGTCATGAACCTGGTCCCCGGTGGCCCGTTCGTGGCAGAAAAGTCCATCAGCGCCGCTGCTCAGCAGGCTTTGGCCGAAAAGTATGGCCTGGATAAGCCGCTGGGTGTGCAGTACGTCAACTACATGAAGAGCCTTTTGCACGGCGATCTGGGTCTGAGCCTGCGTCAGCGCGGCCGTACCGTGAACCAGATCATCGCCAGCAAACTGCCGGTGTCCTGCCGTCTGGCAGGCATTGCAGTGGTGGTGGCTCTGTGCGTGGGCATCCCGCTGGGCTGCATTTCCGCTTACAACCGCGGCAAGTGGCTGGATAACGTTATTATCGTGTTTGCTACCTGCGGCATCGCGATCCCCAGCTTTATCTCCAGCGTGCTGCTTTTGTACCAGTTTGGTATGAACATGAAAGTGCTGCCCACCGTTGGCCTGAACAGCGCAGCCGCCTATATCATGCCGGTCACCGCACTGGCCATCTATCCCTCGGCTTATATCACCCGTCTGATGCGCTCCAGCCTGCTGGACGTCATGGGTCAGGACTATATGCGCACTGCCCGCGCAAAGGGCGTGTCCCAGTTCATGATCCTGTTCAAGCACGCACTGCGCAACGCCATCCTGCCTGTCATCACCTACGTTGGCCCCATGCTGGCCAGCCTGATGACCGGTTCTTTTGTGGTGGAAAAGATCTTCTCCGTGCCCGGTCTGGGCCGCGACTTCGTGTCTGCTATCACCAACCGTGACTACACCATGATCATGGGCACCACCATCCTGCTGTCCAGCATGGTCATCATTGCAAACGTGATCGTGGATATCCTTTATAAGATCATCGACCCGCGCATCAAACTGCAGTAAGAGAAAGGAGCGATTTTCATGGAAAACATTAAAAAGAATCCGCTCAGCCTGCAGCTCAACGCGGAGGATTTTCTGCCCGCCAGCAATGAGGAAAAGCAGAGCCTGGTGGTCATGCGCGAAAGCGTCAACTTCTGGAAGGACGGTATCCGCCGCCTGAAGAAGAACAAGATCGCCATGGTCAGCTTTGTGTTCATCATTGCCATTGCCATCTTTGCCTATCTGCTGCCCGCTGTTTGGCCTTACAGCTATTCCGAGCAGATGAAGGGCAGCAACAACCTGAAGCCCTTCGAATACTCTGCCTCCGAGCAGGCGCGTATCGATGCAGGCGAAAAGGTGTTCCCGCACATTCTGGGCACCGACCGTATGGGTCGTGACTTCGCTGTGCGTATCATGATGGGCACCCGCGTCAGCCTGTCCGTCGGTCTGATCGCTTCTGTGCTGGTGCTGATCATCGGCGCTACCTACGGTGCGGTTGCGGCCTTTGCCGGCGGCTGGGTGGATAATATTATGATGCGTATTACAGATATTCTGTACACCATCCCCGATATTCTGCTGATCATCCTACTGGGCATGGCCCTGAAGGACCCGCTGGACAAGCTGTCCACCCAGCCCGGCTTCAAGTGGATGCAGACGCTGGGTCCCAACATGATCTCCATCTTCATCATCTTTGCTCTGTTGTACTGGGTCGGCATGGCGCGTATCGTCCGCAGCCAGATCCTGATCCTGAAGGAGAGCGAGTACGTTACCGCTGCCCGCGCACTGGGCGCTTCCAGCGGCCGTATCATCAAAAAGCATCTGCTCACCAACTGCATCGGTACTCTGATCGTTACCACCACCCTGCAGATCCCGGCTTCCATCTTCACCGAGAGCTACCTGAGCTTCATCGGTCTGGGTGTTGCAGCCCCGCTGCCTTCTCTGGGTTCTCTGGCTACCGATGCCGTCAAGGGCATGAACACCTACCCCCATCTGCTGATCGCCCCCGCACTGATGATCAGCGTGATGATCCTTGTGTTCAACCTGTTCGGCGATGGCCTGCGCGATGCCTTTGACCCGAAGCTGAAGAATTGATGAGGTGAACAGAAATGAGCGAGAAAATTCTTGACATCAAAGAAGAACGCCTTTCTTTCTTCACCCCTGCGGGCGAAGTAAAGGCACTGAACGGCGTTTCCTTTACCATGAATCAGGGCGATGTTCTGGGCGTTGTGGGCGAGTCCGGCTCCGGTAAGTCGGTCACCGCCTACTCCGTTATGGGCCTGACCGCTTATCCCGGCAAGCTGGTGGGCGGCAAGGTGTGGTTCAACGGCCACGAGATCGAAAACATGAAGGAGAAGGACTTCCGCAAGATCCGCGGCAACGAGGTCTCCATCATCTTCCAGGATCCCATGACCAGCCTGAACCCGGTGTACACCATCGGCAACCAGATCGTGGAGGTCATCCGCCTGCACACCGATAAGAACAAGGCCGATGCATGGGCACGCGCCAAGGAGCTGCTGGAGCTGGTTGGCATCAACGAGCCCGAGAAGCGTCTGAAGCAGTACCCCCACGAGCTGTCCGGCGGTATGCGCCAGCGCGTGATGATCGCGATTGCACTGGCCTGTGAGCCCAAGCTGCTGATCGCCGACGAGCCCACCACCGCATTGGACGTGACCATTCAGGCACAGATCCTTGAGCTGATGCAGGATCTGCGCAAGAAGCTGGGCATGAGCATCATCATGATCACCCACGATCTGGGCGTTGTGGCTTCCATGTGCGAGAAGATCGCCGTCATGTACGCCGGCCACATTGTGGAGTACGGCACTACCGACGAGATCTTCTACCAGCCGGGTCACGAGTACACCAAGGGTCTGATCAACTCCATCCCCAAGCTGAACACCGCAGAGCACGAGCGCCTTGTGCCCATTGAGGGCACCCCTGTGGACCTGCTGAATCCGCCGGCCGGCTGCCCCTTTGCGCCCCGCTGCAAGAACTGCATGAAGATCTGTCTGAGCAAGATGCCCCCGCGCACCGAGCTCAGCGATACCCACTATACCTACTGCTGGCTGCAGCAGAAGGCTGCATTTGAGAAAGGGGAAAAGGCAGAATGAGTGAACACAAGACGCTGGTCGAAGTCCAGCACCTGCAGCAGTATTTCCCCGCCGGCGGTGTGGGCAAGAACCGCAAGTACGTTCAGGCTGTGGATGACGTAAGCTTTGCCATCCGCAAGGGCGAGACCCTTGGTCTGGTAGGTGAGTCCGGTTGTGGCAAGACCACCACCGGCCGCACCCTGCTGCGCCTGTACGAGCCCACCGGCGGTAAGATCTACTATGACGGCAACCTGCTGTTCGATAAGGACAACAAGATCGCAGTGGATATGCTGCCCTACCGCCGTCGGATGCAGATCGTTTTTCAGGATCCCTACGCAAGTCTGGATCCCCGCATGACCATTGGCGACATCGTGGGTGAGGGCATTGATATCCATCATCTGGCTGAGAACGAAAAGGACCGCCACGATAAGATCATCGCCCTGCTGGAGCGCGTTGGCCTGAACAGCGAGCACGCAAACCGCTACTGCCACGAGTTCTCCGGCGGTCAGCGTCAGCGCGTGGGCATTGCCCGTGCACTGGCTGTGAACCCCGAGTTCATCGTTTGTGACGAGCCTGTCTCTGCACTGGACGTTTCCATTCAGGCACAGGTCGTCAATATGTTCGAGGATCTGCAGCAGGAGATGGGTCTGACCTACCTGTTTATCGCCCATGACCTGAGCGTTGTCAAGCACATCTCCAACCGCATCGGCGTGATGTATCTGGGCAAGATGGTGGAGCTGGCCGACAGCTACGAGCTGATCACTCACAGCATCCACCCCTACACCCGCAGCCTGATCTCTGCAATTCCGGTGGCAGACCCCATTACGGCCCGCCAGGCCAAGCGTATCGTGCTGCAGGGCGATGTGCCCAGCCCCCTGAACCCGCCGTCCGGCTGCCGTTTCCGCACCCGCTGCCCCTATGCAGACGAGCAGTGCGCCAACGAGGTGCCCGAGTTCAAGGAAGTCTCCACCGGCCACTGGGCAGCCTGCCATCACCTTGACCGCGTGAAGTAAGAACACCTCACACCAGTAAAAGGTGAAAGCAATTCAACTTAGCGCTGAAATGTTGTCACAAAATGGTTACAGTCCAAGTTTTGGGCTTGTAACCGCCGTGAGAGCGCATTATAATCATTCGTGTTCCTCCGGTGTACAATTATTTGCACCGGATCGAATATAGAGGCGGCTGGGGGAACCTGGCACACTCAAATTTGATATAAGGGAAGGATATTATTATGAAACGCATTTCTCGTCGTAATTTCCTCAAGGTTGCAGGCGTGGGTGCCGCTGCTCTGGGTCTGGCAGCCTGTGGCGGCAGCAAGTCCGGTTCTACCGCAACCTCCGGTTCTGCTTCTTCCGCTGCTGGTTCTTCTACCGGCAGTGTCAACACCGCTGGCTTCACCGTCCAGTACGGCCCCAACCCCGAGACTCTGGATCCCTCTTTGAACAGCGCTGTTGATGGCGCCAACACCATCATCACCATCTTCGAGCCCCTGCTGATCATCAACGAGAACAACGAAGTTATTGGTGGCCAGGCTGAGAGCTGGGAAGCAAGCGAGGACGGCCTGACTTGGACCTTCACCATGCGTGACGGCCTGAAGTGGAGCGATGGCACCGACCTGACCGCTAAGGACTTCGAGTACACCTTCAAGCGTATGGTCAACCCCGACACCGCAGCTCCCTACGCAGAGACCTGCCTGGGCATGATCGATGGTTTTGACGCAGCTGCCGGCTTCCCCGATGCAGACGGCAACCCCACTGCAGAGCCCAACCCCGATGCGCTGAACGTCAAGGCAAGCGACGACGGCAAGACCCTGACCATCGTGCTGTCCTACCCCTGCTCCTACTTCGACAAGATGGCTGCATTCGCATCCATGAGCCCTGTGCAGCAGGCTACCGTTGAGGCCAACGGCGATGCATGGTGCACCTCCGCTGAGACCTTCGTCTCCAACGGCCCCTACATGATCACCGAGTGGACCCCCTCCGAGCGTATCGTTCTGTCCAAGAACCCCAACTACGTTGGCGGCTGGGATAGCTCTAAGATCGTTTCCGACAGCATCACCCTGCTGCTGCTGGAGGACTCTTCCGCTTGCTTCGCTGCTTATAACAGCGGCGAGGCTGTCCTGATCAAGGACGTGCCCACCGACGAGATCCCCAGCCTGACCAAGGCAGAGGATGGCGGCGACTTCTATGTTGACCCCATTCTGGGCACCTATTACGTCAGCATGAACCTGCAGCGCGATGCCTTCAAGGATGCCAAGGTCCGCAAGGCTCTGGCTCTGGCTATCGACCGCGACTACGTTGCCAACACCATCATGCAGGGCACCTACTCTGCTGCTTCCAACCTGGTCGGCCCTAGCATCGTGGACGCGCAGGGCTACTTCTACGACAACGCAAACGGCGGTTCTCCCTACATTGCAGCTGACTACGAGGCAAATATGGCCGAGGCTAAGAAGCTGCTGGAAGAGGCTGGCTATCCCAATGGCGAGGGCTACCCCACCATCGAGTACAGCACCAACGATTCCGGCTACCATGTGCCTCTGGCAGAGTACCTGCAGCAGACTTGGGGCGATCTGGGCATCACTTTGACCATCAGCAAGATGGAGTGGTCTGCCTTCACCGCTGCTCGCCGTGCCGGCGAGTACGATGTTGCCCGTAACGGCTGGGTCATGGACTACAACGATCCTTCCAACATGATCGAGCTGTTCTGCTCCGGCAACGGCAACAACGATGGTAAGTACTCCAACCCTGACTTCGATGCTGCTATGGAGGCTTCCAAGGTTGCAGATGTCGCCGAGCACTTTGCACAGCTGCACAAGGCTGAGGACATCCTGATGGAGGATATGGGCTGCATCCCCGTTGCTTACTACAACGAATTCTGGCTGCAGAGCTCTTCTCTGAAGGGCGTCTGGCACAGCCCCTACGGCTACTGGTACTTCCAGTACGGCTACATCGAGGAGTGATTTCCTCCCTGTGCTGTGCAGCGTAAGCTGAACCGTAAACTATAAGCACTGAGCACCCCGCTGACCGGAAACGGTTGGCGGGTGCTTTTTGCTGTTATTTTGTAAAAAAAGACGAGTGCTCGGTTTTGTCGAGCACTCGTCTTTTATATGTAAACCAGATTGAAAAGGTACCATGTGCTTACACCGCAGCCATGGCGGCCAGAACGCTCTGCCAGCTCTTGCTGCGTGCGGCAGGCACCGGGGCGGGGCGGGTGCGCCGTGCAGCAGGGGCACTATGACCGGTCGCAGAGGATACCGTCAGGGCAGGGGAAGGGCAGAAGAACACAGCAGTGTCCTTTGCCAGCCACTGCGCAGCCAGAGCAGCAGCCTGCGGGTCAGACTGCAACGCGCGGCGCTCGTTCCCGGCCAGAAAATCAGCCAGCCAGTACAAAATTGCGCCCAGCGGCAGGCAGGGGGAAGCGTCCTGATTCCAGTAGCTCCAGCGTGCACCGCAGCCAAGGTGACTTTCCACTGTGATCTGTGCGCCGGTGCGGGCATTCTGCGGGATGATACCAACATAGTTCGTGCCGGCGCGCTGCCCCAGTTCCTCCACAAGGCGCTGGGTGCGGGCGGCATCCAGCCGATCCTCCCGGCAGTAGGCGCGGAAGTCGGTCTGGCTGAGCAGGCTGTCGGCACTGGACGGAAAACGTCCGGTCAGCTGCCCATCGGCATTGTGGCACAGCTGCCAGCCCTTGCGGAACAGCTGAAAATTCAGGCAGCGCCGCCCCATGGTGGAGTAGCACACAAGGGCGCTCTGCTCCCCGGGCAGCTGTTTTACTTCAAGATAGGCATCGTTGCCGCAGGTGTCCTGCAAACGGATGGTGAGCAGCAGCTGTGCACCGGCGTGCAGGGTGGACATGGCGTTGTGCATGGCGTCAAAATAACGGGAAGCGTCCATGATTGATCTCCTTCCTAAAAAGCAAACAGCGAAACGTTGTAAAAGCGCCAGCCGGGTGATCGGGCCGACAGGCTGTATAAAACTTCTCTGAACGTAGTATAGCATACTTTTGAGGAAAAAACAACTGCAAGTTTCTTCGAAACGACAAAATTTTGCAAAAACTTATTGCGTAGAGCAAACGGAAGTTCAAAGCATGGTTGTGCTTTATGATAAGCGGTTGTGAAAAATGACCCCTGCGGGAGATGCCGGCTAAGGCAGGAGTTGCTCCCACAGGGGTCATTTTATATTTCTTCAATCGCCAAGCTCCCGGATCTCGTTCTGGATCAGCCGTCCGGCTGCGCGGGCAAGCTGATCCATGCCGCGGATGCGCGCCATATTTTTGCCGTAGATCTGTGTGGCGGCACCGGCGCTGCTGTCCTCGCCCATAAAAACGGCAGACACCCGCACGCCCTGCCGCTGCAAGGTGCGCACCTGCGCGGCGGTATCGGTAACACCGGCGGCGTCCTCGTAGGCGCAGCCCAGCGGGTTCTCTGCTGTGGGCGGAATGCGGCGGCTGTCGTTGGGGCTGGCATCGGTCAGCAGGATCATCAGGTGGCGCGGGGCGGGGCCGGGGGCGTACCGGATCAGATCGCCCGCAGCTCGCAGTGCCAGACCGTCCCGGTTCCAGCCTGAGGCGAAGTACCGGAAGATGTTCTGCCGGTTCTTGTCCGCAAAGCCTTTCAGCACCCGCAGTACCGTGTAGCCCCGCAGGCTGCTAAAGGCGCTTACCCGCACCGGAATGCCGCAGTTAGCCAAGCTTTCGGCCAGAATGACACCCTGCGCCGCAATCACCTCCTGACAGTGCAGGCGGGAGGCGGAGGCGTCCAGCAGCAGATCCACCGTAAAGGCGGGGCAGTTTTCCTCCTCCGGGCACAAAAACACCCTGTTATCGTTCAGGTAAGGGGCGCGCCACACCCGCCCGGCGCACAGGTTGCCGCTGCGTGCCACCCGCTGGTCGGGCTGCTGATGCACCAGAATACAGTTGCGGATCTGTTCGGTAAGGCGCAGCACCACGCTGCGGTGCAGCTCCTGATTTTTTGCATAGTAGGCGCGGTTGCGTTCGGCCTGCAATTCGGCTTGCTGCGCCAGCTGCCGCGCTTCCGGGGTGGGCGCCTGCGCCGGGCTGGGGACACCGGCGCTGAACCACAAATGACAGCCCAGATGCACTCCGGTGCACAGCTCCTGCTCGGTCTTGCGCAGTTGCTCCGGCGGGTAGAAGCAGCGCCCGAAGCAGCTTTCGATGTAGGCACGATCCTGTGCGGCGCGTTGCTTCAGGGTGATGTTTGCCCGGCGCTTGTTCACCGCCAGCCCGCTGCCTGTGGCATCCACCGCACCGGAATGCTCCACTGTCACCCGGTCGGTTTTGATCATCTGGGTGGGCATGGCTTTGGTGGCAAGCTTTGCCCAGAAGCCTTGCAGCTGCAGATGCAGCGCGGGTTTCTGGCGTACCTTGCCGTCAAACAGGGCGAATTTTGCAAACAGCGCCAGCAGGTCGTTTTTGAGCTGTGCTGGTTCCGGTACGGTCTCCGGTTCCAGCGCGGCAGCAAGGCTGCTCTCGTAAGGGGTCATGACCGGGGCAGTGCGTCCCAGAACTTTGCGCCAGCGCGCAGCCTGCATGGTGTACACCAGCTGGTTTTTCGCCATCCACTCCTGCCGCGAAAGCTTGTACTGGATGGCAAAAAAGTAGTCCGCGTGGGCAAACCGCAGCGCCTCCAGCACCGGGCGGCGGGGCAGCTCCAGCCGGTAGGCCGCGTTTTCTAAGTACAGCCACGCCATATCGTCCAGCATGGGCTGGCGCACATCGCCCTCCCAAGCGGAAAAAATGTCCCGGATCAGCGCGTCACCGTAGTATTTATGCACCAGCCCTACGATGCAGTTCATGTAAAAATCAATGGTGCCGTCCGTGTTGCGGGCCAGAAACAGCGGCTCAAAGCCGTAGGCTCCGGCAGCGGCCCAGACCTGATTGGCCGCACGCCGCTCCTGCGCGGTGTAGCTTTGGGCGTCCATCAGGCAAACAGCTTTCCGGCATCCAGCTTGGCCGGGATGCGCGCGGCGATCACGTCCCGGATCAGCCCCTGCTCGTAGGAGTCAAAGGCCTTGTTGGTGATGCCCATATCCAGCGCCGCCCCGGCCGGGATGCCCCTGCGGATCAGCCGCAGCGCGTCCAGCATACCGCGCAGATCCAGCGCTTTGGTAGAAATTTCTGCACTGTCGCATTTTTTCTGCAGGTCCAGAAACAGCAGTGCAAACTGGTGCACATATTTTGCCGAAAGATCCGGGAACTGCGCCCGCAGCAGCTTTTCCAGATTATCCTGCGTGATGGTAGGCATCTGCACCACTGCAAAGCGGGAGGTAAGCGCCTCGTTCAGCTCCCGGGTACCCGCGTAGCCGTAGTTCATGGTGGCGATAAAGCGGGTCTCCTCGGCCAGCGGGATGCGGTCGTACCCGGGCACATCGATGGCGCGGCGGAAGTCCAGCACCGCGTGCAGCACCGCCAGCGCCTCGTTTTTGGCCATGTTGATCTCGTCCAGCACGCCGAAGCCGCCGCACTGTGCGCAGCGGTACACCGGCCCGGGACGGAACACTACCTGCCCGCCCGCAAAGGTATCCATGCCGATGAGGGAGGCGGCATCCATGTTTACATGAAAAGAGATGTCCCATGCGGGGCGGCCAAAGGCGGCGGCAAGGTTTTCGGCCAGCACGTTTTTGCCGGTGGCCTTGCCGCCGGCCAGCAGCAGGTTTTCGCCGCAGAGGATGGCCGCCAGCGCCTGCTCCCACACCTCTTTGCCGTAGTAGGTAAAGGCAGGGGCGGGGATGCGCGGGCGCAGCGCCTCGCTGAGCGGATGAGCGGCGCGGTATTCCTGCACCGCCGCAAGCAGGGCGGGGTCTACCCCTTCCTGCCGTAAGGTATCCAGAATATCCGACATTTGTACAAACACCTCGATCTTGTGACCGGGCGGGAATGAACTGCCCGGTTTCACGCTTATCATAGCACAATCGCGGCCATTTGTGTAGGGGGCGTGCGGGGTAAAAAAACGCAAAGAGGGGCAGCCCCAAATGGGACCGCCCCTCTTCACATGAAAAAGAAGAAAAGAAGAAACGCTTAGAATATGCCGGGAAACTGCGCTTTATCAGGCGTTTTCCAGACCGGCCATCTGCTTGACGGATTTGATGGCAAAGGTCAGGGTGCGGCCACAAGCGGTGCCGCCCATGACGCAGGGGTAGTTGTTCTGGAAGAAGCTGCCGGACATATCGCCGGTAATGTACAGGCCGGGAATGGGCTCGTTGTTGCTATCCTTCGCCTGGCAGTTTTCAGTGATGGAAATACCCTGCATACTGCACAGCAGAGAGGCACCCAGCCAGCAGCCGTAGAAGGGCGCGGTGCGGATGGCGCTCAGGCGGCTTGCAGGCTTGCCGAAGTCCTCGTCGTTCTGCTTGTCGTACAGCTCGTTGTAGCGGGCAACGGTGGCTACAAAGTTGTCCTTGTCAGCACCGGTAAAGCCCATCTTGTCGGCAAGCTCTTCAATGGTGTCCGCCTTCATGATCAGGCCCTCACCCTCGTACTGCTCCAGCTGACCTTCCATCATGCCGGGGATGTAACGGGTCAGTGCAGAGCAGCCGATGGTGTGGAAGCGATCTACGTCGCTGCGGAAGTTTGCATCGTGGATCATGGCATAAACGTGCCCCGGCTGCTGGAAAGAAGCATGGGAGGCATTGTCGTATTCCTGACTTTCGTTCATAAAACGCTCGCCATGGCGGTTGACCTTCAGGAAGGGCTGGCTGCCGGGGTTGTACTGACCCACAGTGCCGGGGAAGGCCTTGCCGCCAAAGGCAGAGCCGTTGTCCACATAACCGGCATCCACACCGGGTGCCACCAGACCGCGGTCGAACAGCACGGGAGCAGGCTCTGCATCCAGATGTGCACCTGCCCAGATAGCGGCACGGATACCATAGCCCTTGTCAGCAGGGGTATAGGAGCAGGCGGTGGTCACGCTGGTGCCCAGCGGGTCCAGCTGCTCCATCATGTAGGGATTGCCTGCATAGCCGCCACAGGCCAGCAGCACGCCCTTGGCTGCGTTGATGCGGATGAAGTGGTCGTCGGCAGTGCTCTGGGCGATAACGCCAGTGATGCGGCCGTCGGCATCCTTTTCCAGCTTGGCAAGGCCGGTGTTAAAGTCGATGCTGTAGCCCTTGCTCTCGATATACTCCTGAAATACCACGTTGCGGGGCTTTTCGGCGCTGCTGTAGTCGACTTGCTGTACAGGGAACATCAGCTTGCTCTGGCTCACCTGCGTATCATCCGGCCATTTGGCTTCATCGCCGGAGGTCAGGTTGCATACATAGTTGTAGGGCTCGCTTTCCAGAATGCCGGAAACAAAATCGTGCATGGCGGCAGACTCATTGATCCAGGTCTTAACTACGCGCTGGTCGCAGCGACCGCCCATGGAGCGGGAGATCTCGCTCAGCAGCTCGGCGCGGTCAACAGGAGCGATGCCCTTTTTCTTTGCTTCGCTGCTGTCGATGGTGCCGTACCAGTGGCGGGTATCCATAACGGCAGAATTCTGCTCGATGATGCGGAAGTTCAGTCCGTTCTGTGCAGCATAAGCGGCTGCGCACATACCGCCGTTGCCAGCGCCCACAATGACGATATCGGTATCCCATGTCTCGGTGATGGAAGCCTCATCGATGTCAGGCTCTTTGCCCAGCCAGTCGCTCTCGTCACCGGTGGGCAGCTGCACGCTGGAGACCACAGCCTCGCCCTTTGCCTGTGCGTAGCAGCTCTTGGCGGCCTTCATCACGGCATCGGAGGTGATGGTAGAGCCGGAAACACCGTCGATCTCGGCAGAACCGGCAGCCATCAGCTGCTCGCGCAGCTCATCGGCAGCGGCAGCACCGTAGGAAGCAGTCTCGCCGGAGGTGTCCACAACCACGTCGGTGACAGCGCTGTCAGAGAAGGTCATGGTGACCTTGACAGTGGAGGAGATACCCTCGGCGGTGCCCTCGTAGGTGCCGGGGATGTACTGGCCGGCAGCACCGGAAGTGGAAGCGGAAGCAGAGCCGGAGGCAGCATTGCAGGCAGCCAGAGCACCGGCGGTCACACCGCTCATGGCGGCGGCAGCGGCGATCTTGATAAAGCCCTTACGGGAAATCTTGTTCATAGGTACGCTCTCTTTCTTTTTGTTCCTTCTTATTGTGCAGCAAGGTGAAGGCCACTTTGCTGAATCCTTAACAATTGTAGCGTAGAAAAATGCTGTTTACAATTCAAGTTTATCATATTATAATTAAGGAAAACCTAATGTATTTGGGAGGAAGGAAAGAATGAACCAGAGCGCGATGGCGGGCTTTGTAAAGATCGTGGAGATGAACAGCTTTTCTGCGGCGGCAGAGGCGCTGTATCTTTCACAGTCGGCACTTTCGCAGCAGATCCGCACGCTGGAAGGGCAATTGCAGTTTGAACTGTTCCAGCATGTGCCGCGCCGTGTGGTGCTGACCCCGGCGGGATGGGATTTTTACCCCAAGGCAAAGCAGCTGCTGGAATTGTACGATGAGGCGGTGCATCATGCGCAGGCAGTAAAGCTGAATGCAAATCCACCCAAACGGCATCTACTGATCGGACATCAGAATATGCCGCTGCAAATGCTAGGCTTTGACCTGTTTGCCGCTACAGGGGAGTTGAGCAACCGCTTTTCTCCTATAATGCACCGCTGTGCCAGCATAAAGGATGTCTGGAGGGCGTTGCTGAATGATGAGATCGATCTTTCATTACAGATCGAGTGTGCAGAGATCGCGGCGCGAGGCTTGCACTTTTATCCGGTAGTGTATATGCCAGAGATCGGCGTCCCATTTCATACGCCGCCGGAGGTGCCCCGTGGATATATTACGCTGGAACAGGCGGTGCAGTATCGGTGGATGTTTGCAGAAACACCAGAGCAGTCACTGTATGAGACCGCATTGCTGCACGAGGCTGCGAGACGACAGGCAGAAATCATTCGCAGCGTAAAAAGTGTACAGTATGAACTGCCCAGCCTGATGCTGACCCCGGCAGTGTACTACCGCAGACCGGATCCTTCACAGGTGTTTATTCTGGATTGGAACAAGGGAATGCGGTTTGGTATTGTTACGAAAGCGGAGCCGGACTCGGTGGTGATGGCCTATGTCCGCGCCTTGCAGCAACAGCTGCCGTCCCTCTCGGAAAAGCTGTTCGGCCTGAAGCTGGAACCGGTGGAGGAATCATAAAGAAAAGACGAAAACCCTCTCAGGCACCGACAGATGTAGAAAAGCTCCCCCCTCTCGGGGGGAGCTGGCATCGCGCAGCGATGACTGAGAGGGTAAAACAAAGAGCACCTATTGCCCTAAAAAGGCGACAGGTGCTCTTTTTGCAATTATATTGTGATGACAGGTGCTTTAATCCACCACATCCTCGAACTGGCTGTTGTACAGGTCGGCGTAGAAGCCGCCGGCCTCGATCAGCTGGTCGTGGGTGCCCTGCTCCACAATGTCGCCGTCCCGCATCACAAGGATGAGGTCGGCATCGCGGATGGTGGAAAGGCGGTGGGCGATGACAAAGCTGGTGCGCCCCTCCATCAGGCGGTCCATGGCGGTCTGGATGCGCTGCTCAGTGCGAGTATCCACGCTGCTGGTGGCCTCGTCCAAAATCAGGATGCGGTTGTCTGCCAGAATGGTGCGGGCGATGGTAAGCAGCTGCTTCTGTCCCTGACTGACGTTGGAGGCGTCCTCGTTCAGCTCCATCTGGTAGCCGCCGGGCAGGGTGCGGATAAAGTGGTCGGCGTTGGCAGCCTTTGCGGCAGCAATCACCTCTTCATCGGTGGCGTCCAGCCGGCCGTAACGGATGTTCTCCATAATGGTGCCCTTGAACAGCCATGTGTCCTGCAACACCATGCCAAAGCCCTCGCGCAGAGCGCTGCGGTCAAAGTCCCGCACATTGTGGCCGTTCAGGGTGATAGAACCGGCGTCCACATCGTAAAAGCGCATCAGCGCTTGACCATGGTGGTCTTGCCCGCACCGGTGGGGCCTACGATGGCTACCTTCTGGCCGGGCTGCACCGTGCAGCTGAAGTCGTGGATGACGGTCTTGTCCGGGGTGTAGCCGAAACGCACATGGTCAAAGGTGACCTGTCCGTCAATGTCGGCGGGGTCGGCGCGGCGGGCGGGGTCGGCCAGCTGCTCCTCCTCCGGCTCGTTCAAAAACTCGAACACCCGCTCTGCAGCAGCAGCCATGCTTTGCAGCATATTGGACACCTGCGAAAGCTGCTGGATGGGCTGGGTAAAGTTTTTGACGTACTGGATAAAGGCCTGAATATCACCAATGGTGATGACCCCATTTGCAGCAAAAATGCTGCCCACGATGGCCACTGCCACATAGCCCAGGTTGCCCACAAAGTTCATGATGGGCATCATAAGGCCCGAGAGGAACTGGCTCTTCCATGCGGATTCGTACAGCTTATCGTTGGCGGCGTTGAAGTCTGCCAGTACCACGGCCTCCCGGTTGAAGGCCTTGACCACGTTGTGGCCGGCGTAGACCTCCTCGACCTGACCGTTGACCACGCCAGCGTGGCCTGCTGTGCCTTGAAGTACTTCTGGCTGAACTTGACCACCACCAGCACCAGCGCCAGCGATACCGGTAAGATCAGCAGGGCAATCAGGGTCATGCGGGGCTGATGGAAAGCATCATCACCAGCACACCGATCATGGTGGTCACGCTGGTGATCAGCTGGGTGATGCTCTGGTTCAGGCTCTGGCCCAGTGTGTCCACATCGTTGGTGATGCGGGAGAGCACCTCGCCCACGGTGCGCTTTTCAAAGTACGCCAGCGGCAGGCGGTTGATCTTTTCACTGATCTGGCGACGGAAGTCGTAGCAGACCTTCTGAGAAAGGCCGGTCATCAGCCAGCCCTGAATAAAGCTGAAAGCGCTGCTCAGCAGGTACATCCCCAACAAAAACAGCAGGATGCGGCCGATATACACAAAATCAATGCTGCCGGTGCCGCGCAGCCGGGCGATCCAGCCGGTGGCAAGGGCGGTGGTGGCCTTTGCCAGCACCTTGGGGCCTGCAATGTTGAAGATGGTGGACAGAATAGCAAACAGCATGGCTGCCGTAAGGGGCAGCTTGTAGTGGCTCATGGTGCGGATGAGCTGCCGCAGCGTGCCTTTAAAGTTTTTGGCGCGCTCGGTGGTGGGACGTCCGGGTCTGGGCATATCACTCACCCTCCTTTTCTGTATTCAGGGTATCCAGCGCCAGCTCCTTCTGGCTCAGCTGGCTGCGGGCGATCTCCTGATATTCCGGGCAGCTGACCATCAGCTGGGCGTGGGTGCCCTTGCCCACCAGTCTGCCTTCGTCCAGTACAAGGATCTGGTTTGCGTGCAGCACGGTGGAAATGCGCTGTGCCACAATGATCACAGTGGCGTTGTCGGTCTGTGCCTTCAAAGCGCGGCGCAGGGTTACATCGGTCTTGTAGTCCAGTGCCGAGAAGCTGTCGTCAAACAGGTAGACCTTGGGGTCCTTGGCAATTGCCCGGGCAATGGAAAGCCGCTGCTTTTGGCCGCCGGATACGTTGGAGCCGCCCTGTGCAATGGGGCTCTGGTAGCCCTCGGGCTTTGCCTCGATAAAATCAGTGGCCTGCGCAATGGCAGCGGCCTTGTGCACCTGTGCGTCGGTGATATCCTCGCCGCCGAATTTCAGGTTGCTGTCAATGGTGCCGCTGAACAGCACACCCTTCTGGGGCACATAGCCCAGCAGGTCGTGCAGCTGTGCCTGCGGCATCTCGCGCACGTCAATGCCGTCCACGGTCACCTTGCCGCCGGTCACATCGTAAAAGCGGGGAATCAGGTTGAGCAGGGTGGACTTGCCGCAGCCGGTGGAGCCGATGATGGCGGTAGTCTCGCCGGGCTTTGCGGTAAAGCTGATGTGTTCCAGCGCATCGCTGTCCGCACCGGGGTAGCGGAAGCTCACATCCTCGAACTGCACCACGCCCTGCCAGTCGGTGTGCGCCTGTGCAGCCTTTGCGGCGGCTTCATCCGGGTCGCGGATGGTGGCCTTGGTGCGGATGACCTCGTCAATACGATCCGCAGCCACACCGGCGCGGGGCAGCATGACGGCCACCATGGCCAGCATCAGGAAGGACATGACGATCTGCATGGTGTAGGTGATAAAGGCAATCATTTCGCCCACCTGCATAGTGCCGGCGTCCATGGCCTTGCCGCCGAACCAGACGATGAGCAGGCTGGTGCCGTTCATGATCAGGGTCATAAAGGGCATCATAGCCACCATAGCGCGGTTGGTGAACAGCTGGGTGCCCATCAGCTCCCGGTTGGCCTTGTCAAAGCGCTGCTCCTCAAATTTTTCGCGGCTGAAGGCGCGCACCGGCATGATGCCGGTCAAGATCTCGCGGCTGACCAGATTCAGCCGGTCCACCAGCTGCTGCATCACCTTGAATTTGGGCATGGCAACGCTCATCAGGAAGAGCAGCAGCAACAAAAGCAGTGCCACGTCCAGCACCACGATCCAGGAAAGGCCGGAGCTGCTGCCTACAACGTGCAGCACGCCGCCAATGCCCAGAATGGGCGCGTAGGCCACCATGCGCAGCAGGATGACGCAGACGAACTGCACCTGCTGGATATCGTTGGTGGTGCGGGTGATGAGGGAGGCGGTGGAAAAATTCTCGATCTCCGCATTGGAGAAGCCGATAACGCTGGAGAAGGTCTCCCGGCGCAGGTCGCGGCCGATGGCGGCAGATACCCGGGAGGCAAGGAAGCCCACGGCCACAGCCACGGCTACCATCAGCAGGGTGAGCGCCAGCATCTGGCCGCCCACCCGGAAGAGGTAACCCATCTGCACATCCTGCGCAACGCCCTGCGCCTCGTATTCCAGCTGCACCAGCAGCAAAGACTGGCTTTTCAGGTTTTCCAGCAGGGTGCTGTCCAGCTGGCTCATGGCACCGTCCAGCTGCTTTTGCAGCATACTGCGGTCAAAGCCGGGCATCTGGCTCATGGCGGCAAACTGGCTGCAAACGGTGTCCAGATCCGCTGCCGTAGGGGTGACGGTCTCAGTGTCCGCGTCCGCAGCGGCAGAGGGCGTCTCGGCAAGGCCGGTCATGCCCATGCTGTTCTGTCCAGCGGGGGTGTTGGCGGCCTGTGCGGCAGCCATATACAGCACGATGTCCGGGGTGGTCACGGCCTCTTCCAGTGCGGTGCGCTCGTCCTCGGTCAGGTCGGAGCGCAGCTGCAACACGCCATCGTCCTGCAGATAGTACTGGTAGGCGTTTTGCAGCTTCTGCGCATCTTCCTCGCTCATCAGCAGGCTCAGCGCGTCCAGCGTACTCTGGCGCACCGTCTGGGGCAGGGGGCTTTCAATGCCGCCCTGCTGGATGCCGGTGTCCACAATCTTGCTGGTGTAGTCCGGCAGGGCAAGGTCGCAGTACGCCTGCACGAACAGCAGTGCGAACACCACAAGGCAGACCGCCCAGTGCCGGGCCAGCTGCTTAAAGATCTTTGTCATGGTTCGTTTCTCCCTTCGGGTCAATGTTGCGCGCGGCATTTTCCGCAAGAATGGCATCCATCAGCGCGCCGCGCAGCGCGTCCATCTGGGCTACCTGCTCCGGCTCTAACCGTGCCAGCACGCTGGCAAAGTAGTCGCGCAGAGCCTGCTCACACTGGTGGCACAGCTCGTACCCCTTGGGGGTGATGCGCACCAGCGTTTTGCGGCGGTCGGCGGGGTCCGGTTCCCGCACCACAGTGCCGTCCTGCTCCATGAGCCGCAGCCCGCGCGAGACCGCCGGCAGCGGCTGACGAATCTCCCGGGCAAGGTCGGAGACATAAATGGCACCGTCCTTTCCGTGACAGTTGATGGCGTGCAGCAGGCCTTCCAGCATATTGAAGTGGCATTTGGGGCAATCGGCCAGCGCCGCCCGCATCCCGGTCTTGGATGCCTTGCTCAGCTGCCCGATATAGTGGCACATCCCCTGAAAGCTGGGGGGCTTGGCTCGGACACGACAGTCCCTCCTCGTTTGCATTTTTTGGATACTTAACAGTTGTTAAGTATTAACGCCTGATAAGCATATTCCTTTTGCAGCCGGATTGCAAGGGAATGGGAAAATATTAACAAAAATTCACAAAAAACTTGTAGGTTTTGTCAATGCGCAAACCGGCTCTCGCTGCATAAAAATAAAGGACAGGCAGAAACGGAGGGTGCGGATGGAGCAGGGATTCCAAGTGTTGTTGCAGGTATTCGGCGGATTGGCGCTGTTTTTATATGGAACGGACAGCCTGTGCAGGGCAGTACAGCAGGGGGCGGGCAGGCGTCTGCGCAGCCTGCTGGCGCGGTGCACCGCAAACCCGGCGGCAGGGCTGCTGACCGGTGCTGCGGTAACGGCGGTGCTGCAAAGCAGCTCGGCGGTCACGGTTATGGTCATTGCCTTTCTGGCGGCGGGGCTGTTGCAGCTGCGGCAGGCGGTGCCGGTGGTGTTCGGGGCGAACATCGGCACAACGGTCACGGCGCAGCTGCTGGCGTTCCGGGTGGAAAGCTGGCGGTATCTGCTGCTGTTTGGCGGGGTGCTGCTCTGTCTGGCCTGTAAAGGCTGGCGGGGCCGCTGCGTGGGCGAGGCAGTGTTCGGCTTTGGGCTGCTGTTCGAAGGCGTCACCGTGATGCGCAGCGCCATGGAGCCGCTGCTGCAAAGCCCTCTGCTCCGGCTGGAGCTTGCCCGGGTGCGGCAAAGTCCCATGCACGGGCTGCTGGCGGGTGTCTGCATGACCTTAACGGTGCAAAGCAGCTCTGCCACAGTGGCGCTGCTGCAAAGCATGGCGGCGCAGCCCGGGGCAGACGGCGTGCACAGCCTGCTGGGGCTGACGGCGGCCATTCCCATTTTGCTGGGGGATAACATCGGCACCACCATCACGGCGGTGCTTGCCGCCATCGGGCAGGGAAGAGACGCCAAGCGGGTGGCGGCAGCCCACGCCATTTTTAACCTGAGCGGCGCGGCGGTGTGCTGCGCACTGCTGCAGCCCTTTGCGGCGTTGGTGCGGCTGTGCTCGCCCGCAGGGGTGGAGTGCGCCGTGATCGCCCGGCAGATCGCCAACGCACACACCTTATTCAACGTACTGTGCGCGCTGGTGTGGCTGCCCCTGACCGGGCAGATGGTGCGGCTGGTCTGCGCGCTGCTGCCGGATAAAAAACGACCGGAAGAACGGTTGTAAACCGGAGCGGGGAATGGTATACTGAAGCAGACGATACTATTATATATAAAGGATGGAATGCAATGAAACGGAAAATCGGCAGGCTGTGCATGGTGCTGGGCGCGGTGCTGATCTTATGCGCCGCCGGGTTGCTGGGCTACAACCGGTGGGATGCCGCCCGGGCAGAAAAGGCTTCGCAGGAAGTATTGGGCGAGCTGGAGCAGACCATGCAAAAGACCATTACGGAGTACCAGCAGGAAAACGAGACTGCAGCCCCGCAGCCGGTGTTGGACCCGACGCAGGAGATGACCACCGTGGAGGTGGAAGGGCGGGACTACATCGGGGTGCTTTCCATCCCGGCGGTAGAACGGGAGCTGCCGGTGATGGCGCAGTGGAGCTACGCCGGGCTGAAGATCGCCCCCGGGCGGTACAGCGGCACCACCTATGGCGATGATCTTGTGATCTGCGGCCACAACTACGCAATGCACTTCAGCCCCATCAAGTGGCTGGCCATCGGCAGCTCGGTCTATTTTACGGATGCAGACGGTCTGCGCTGGAGCTATGAGGTGGAGAGCGTGGAGACTTTGCGCCCCACCCAGATCGAGGAGATGACCACCGATACCGAGACGGACAACTGGGATCTGACCCTGTTCACCTGCACCTCCGGCGGCGGTTCCCGCTACGCGGTGCGCTGTGTGCGGACAGGCTACCCCGTCCGGGTGACGGATGCGGCAGAATAATGCTGGCGCAGAGGGACGATTTGGAATGCCCGCCGCGTGTGCTTTGGGCATGATCAGAGGAAAATTTATTTTTAATTTCGGGATAGCGGAGCGTCTGCGGACGCTCCGCTATCCCATTTTCACAGGAGGAGGCGTGACGTAATGACGGAAAACGGCAGCTCCAGCACCTGTTTCCTGCGGAAATGCGGCGCTGTGTGGGACTGCCAAAGACCTGATCTCCGAGGAAAGTGTGAGCAGACTTGGGGGAGCATACGCTGTTTTTTACGCAAAAAAATCCGCAAAAAACGTTTGAAAGTCCTTTTTATGGTATCTAAATTGTGCGATACTGTGTTCACCGGGAAAGCCCCGGAACAAAACAGAAACACAGGAGGGAGACACCATGAAGGATTTTGAGCTGCGTTATGTGGGCAATCATGTGGAGGTATACACCGGCAGTGGTGTGTTCCTGTTTTCGGCCGACACAGTGCGGGAGGCCATGGAAGAGCTGGCCGGGTAAGCGGCGGCATATCGCATCTGGGAAAGCTGAATGTAAAATGTATGTAAAATAACGGAAATCTTTTTGTTTGCCGCCCGGAAATATGTTGCGGAATGTGTAAAAAAAGTAACTTTCCTGTAAAATAAACCTTGTTGAGACGCCCCCTTTGATGGTATAATAAAAGTAAGCGGCTTCCGGAACAGGGCAGGCGTTGCGCGTGCAAGGTTCCGGCGGCTGTGTGCTGTAAAGGATTAAAAGGGAAGTTTCATATTAGGAGTATCGTTATGGATATCACACACATTACCTCTCTGCTGGGCGGCGTTGCGCTGTTCCTGTACGGCATGTCCATCATGGGCGCCGGTCTGGAAAAGCTGGCAGGCGGCAAGATGCAGGGCGTATTGCAAAAGCTTACCTCCTCTACCATCAAAGGCGTGATCTTCGGCACACTGATCACCGGCGTCATCCAGTCGTCGGCTGGTACGGTGGTTATTTGTGTCGGTCTGGTCAACTCCGGTATCATGACACTGACGCAGTCGGTAGGCGTGATCATGGGTGCAAATATTGGTACTACGGTAACAGGTCAGTTGATCCGCATGGCGGATATCTCAGGCGACAGCCTGTGGCTGACCTTGATCCAGCCCAAGACCTTTGCCCCCGTGGTGGCGTTTATTGGCTGCATTTTTTATGTGTTCCTGCGCAATGCCAAAAAGAAGAATATCGGTCAGATCATGCTGGGCTTCGGCATTCTGTTTACCGGCATGAGCCTGATGGATACCGGCGTTGCTCCCCTGCGGGAGAGCGCCGTCTTTCAGAATCTGTTCGTCACCATGACCAACCCCATTCTGGGCGTTCTGGTGGGCGTGGTGGTCACCGTGATCATCCAGTCCTCCTCCGCTTCGGTGGGTATTCTGCAGGCACTGTCCAGCACAGGGCTTGTCACCTTCAGCTCTGCCATTCCCATCATTCTGGGTGCACATATCGGTACGGCGTTCACCCCGCTGCTCACCATCGGCGGTTCCTCCAAGGATGGTAAGCGGGCAGCGCTCATCCACCTGTACTTCAACGTCATCGGCAGCGTGATCCTGCTGGCGCTGATCTATGCGGTGCAGTTCACCATCGGCATCCCCATGTGGGGCGATGTGATGAACAAGAGCTCCATTGCAAACATCCATACTTTGTCCAGCGTATGCGCCATGCTGCTGTTCCTGCCTTGCAGCGGAGTGCTGAGCCGCTTGGCGATGCTCACGGTGCCCAGTAGCGTGGAGGAAGCACAGGAGCTGAGCATGCCGGTGCTGGACGAGCGTCTGTACAAGAGCCCGGCAGTGGCCTTGCAGCAGGCGAAGAATGCGGTGATCAAGATGTCCCGCCGCGCCGCCCGCAACGTGGGTCTGGCCGCGCCGCTGCTTTTGAAGATGGACGAGGAGACCGTGAGCGCCATTAAGGTGCGCGAGAACCTGATCGACCGCATGGAGGTGGAGATCACCAACTATCTGATCAAGCTGACCGATCAGGAGCTGGGCGACGACGAGAGCCACGCGGTGACCGAGCTGCTGAACTTTGTTACCGAGTTCGAGCGCATTGGCGACTATGCCGTGAACATCATGGAAAAGGCCGAGGAGCTGTACGACAAGGAAGCCAGCTTCAGCGAGAGCGCCAAAAAGGAACTGCAATTGCTGGATGCCGCATTGGAGCGCATTCTGGTTCTGACGGACGAGGCCTTTGAAAACGATGATGTTCAGAAGGCAGCACAGGTGGAGCCGCTGGAGGAGATCATTGATGTGATGGTGGAGCGTCTGCGCGACCAGCACATCCTCCGTCTGAAGGACGGGATCTGCTCCATCGACACTGGCGTGGTGTTCCTTGATGTGCTGAACAACGCTGAGCGTATCTCCGACCACTGCTCCAACATTGCGGTGCGCATGGTGGGCATGGAGGCCGGCGATGATTACGACTCTCACACCCTGAAAAACATCATGCACCACAGCCCCAGCAAGGACTATATGCTGGAGTACGAGCAGTGCCGCAAGGAATACCTTGTGCCGCTGGAAGAAATGGAAGCGTAAGTCATATTTATAACAGAGGCCGCTGCACATCGTTTGCAGCGGCCTCTTATACTTATTCCCCCAGATCCTCCAGCAGCAGGTCGAGTTCCCGGGGGCTGTTGACCACAAGCCCGCGCTTGATGCGTAAGGCGTCGTTTTCGGGCAGAAGATTGGTGTAGATGCCGGTCACGCGGATCAGGGTGCCCGGGGTGCCGTCGGCGCGGCAGGTGTACACCGCCACCCGCCCGCCGCTGTCTTGCAGGCAGTAGCGGGCGGTGTCCGTCTGGGGCACTGCCTGCGCGGCAAGGCTCAGGGGAGAGGCGGGGTCGGTCTCAGACCCGGCGGGGCTTTGAGACAGCGGCAGCTTTGGCAGCGCCATCCAGAACAGACTGAATACAATGGTGAATACGCAAAGCCCGTAGAACAGGCAGACAGACAGCTTGCGCATAAAAAAGCACTCCCTTCCCCGGTAAGTATGCCCCGTTTTGGCGGATGGCAGACAATTTTCACACGCAGATACTGTACTTTCCACAAGAGAGTGTGTTATACTATTTATATCTGCTCAGCGCGCAAAGATTGGTTCTTGCCCGGCTGGGGCTTGCGTGCTATAATATGGTATTGCAGTTTGAAATTTCGTGTCACAAACGATGTGGATAAAGCCCGGTGCAGCTATGCCCGGCAACAGTCTTGAAATGTCAGGAGGCGATCCCTATCTCCAACAATGAGATGAGAAAGATCCACCGGGGCGGCGAGGAGCAGCCTGCCCGCCCGGTGGGACGTAAGGTCAATGTTTCCCAGAGCCGCCGCGAGGTACACTCCGCAGCGGAAAACCGTACCCGCGCGCCCAAGGCACCCAAAAGCCCCAAGCCGCCAAAGGAAAAGAGCAAGCATCCCATCCTGCGGTTCGTTGGCCGCACCGTCGCTACGGTGCTCTGCCTTGGCATTATGCTGGGCAGCGTGGTGGCCGTGGGCATGGTGTTCTATGTGGTGCAGGCTACTGCCAACGACGGTGACCTGCTGGACCTGGACAACATTCAGCTGAGCCAGTCCAGTATGGTGGTAGCCACCGACCCGGATACCGGCGCACAGGTGGAGTATGCCACCCTGCGCTCCTCCAACAGCCACCGCGTATGGGCAGACCTTGAGCAGATTCCCTCCAATTTGCAGTATGCCTTCATCTGCACCGAGGATAAGGACTTCTACTCAGAGCCTGGCGTCAACTTCAAGCGCACCATCGGTGCAATGATCAATGAGTATCTGCTGCCCATTTACAGCTCCAAGCAGGGCGCATCCACACTGGAACAGCAGCTCATCAAGAACCTGACCGATGACAACAGCGCCAGCGGTATCGATGGCGCATTGCGCAAGGTGCGCGAGATCTACCGCGCCCTCTGCCTGAGCCGCAGCTACTCCAAGGAGACCATTCTGGAGGCTTACCTGAACACCATCAGCTTTACCGGCACCATTCAGGGTGTGCAGACGGCGGCCAACGAGTACTTCAACAAGGACGTCAGCCAGCTGAGCCTGTGGGAGTGCGCTACCATTGCCTCTATTACCAAAAACCCCACCAACTATAACCCCTATACGAACCCCGAAATCTGATCCACCGCCGCAACTTCATCATGTACAATATGTGGCAGCAGGGTGTGATCAGCGAGGAGGACTACCGCAACGGCGCTGCACAGCCCCTTGTGCTGGCCGAAGAAGACAGCGGCAAAAAGCCCAGCACCGTCACCTCCTACTTCACCGATGCACTGTTCAATGAGGTCGTGCAGGACATCATGACCAAGGAGGGCATCAGCGAGTCCGAGGCACAGAAGCTGCTCTACACCGGCGGCTTTACCATCGAAGCCACTGTCAACACCAAGCTGCAGTCCCAGATGGAAAACCTGATGCTGAACACCGACGATGCCTACTTCCCGGCGGGCTGGCATGAGGAAGAGGTCACCTCTATTTCGGACGATGATGTGCAGGTGTTCAACGAGGACGGTACCCCCAAGACCCGCACCGGCGAAGATGGCACCGTCTACTATTACCGCAACGTGCGCACGCAGGCTGCTATGGTCACGCTGGACTATGACGGCAACGTGCTGGCCATTGCGGGCGGCCTGGGCGAAAAGACCAAGAGCCTTTCCCTGAACCGCGCCTATAATGTGGAGCGGCAGACCGGTTCTACCATCAAGCCCATCGGTGCCTATGCGCTGGGCATTGAGTACGGTCTGGTCAACTGGTCCACCATGCTCAACAACTCCCCCCTGTATCAGAAGCAGGATATGATCATCCGGGACGAGGACTACTGCCGCAAGAATGGCCTGATGGGACTCTCCGACAAGCAGCTCCGCGCTTACCCCAACGCATGGCGCAGCTGGCCGCGCAACTACGGCGGCAACTATGGCGACGGCAGCGATCTCCCGCTGTGGAACGGCCTTGCCCGCTCGCTGAATACCATCGCAGTCCGCGTGGGCGACCTTGTGGGCGCAAGCAATATCTTCAACTTCGTCTACAACACTCTGCAACTGAATACGCTGGACCCCACCAACGACGTGGGTCTGGCGCAGATGGTTATGGGCAGCCAGACCAAGGGCGTTACGCCCATGGCGCTGGCCGCAGCCTTCCAGATCTTCTATGACGGCGAGTACACCACCCCGCACCTGTACACCCGTGTGCTGGACCGGGAAGGCAACATCTATCTGGAAAACAACGCCACCAGCTATCAGGCACTGACCCCCGATACCGCTTATGTCATGAACCGTCTGCTGAAGAATGTTCTGTTCTCCAGCGTAGGTACTGCCAGCGGCCGCTACCCCAACTCCAACGGCATGGAGGCCTTTGGTAAGACCGGTACTGCCAGCGACGAAAAGGATCTGTGGTTCGTGGGCGGCACACCCTACTATGTCACCGCTGTGTGGTGGGGATATGATGCACCTTACGATATGACCAAGACCCTGTCCAAGCAGCAGGCCAAGACCCGCACCTGTGATATGGCGTGGAAGGCACTGATGGAGCAGGCACAGGCAGACCTGCCCTATAAGGCATTCCCCGCCTCCGCAGGCGTGGTGGAGCGCCGTTACTGCACCCAGAGCGGATTGCTGGCCGGTGCAGGCTGCCCGAGCACTGCCGTGGGCTACTACCGTGCCGATGACCTGCCCGATACCTGCACCTATTCCCATGCCGCACCGCAGGCTGCTGCCCCTGCCGAGAACACAGACGATGCTGTGCCCACCCAGCCGGTCATCCCCACCGATACCAGTGCACTGGACACGGAATAAGGACAAAAATCGTACTTTTTCACCCCTTTGCTGAAAAATCCGGCAAGGACAGGGCGCACTTCACAAGACAAAACTGGACAAAGTGACAAAATAGCATCCGGGCTCTTGCATTGCAGGGGTTCGGATGCTATTATATTTTCTGCAAGAACACTTGTGTTTGAGAGGTGAACAAGTTGGAACGCCGTTTTTATCTGGTGGATGCGCAGGTGCTGCCGGAGGTTTTTCTCAAGGTGGTACGCGCCAAGGAGCTGCTGGCCAGCGGCGAAGCCCGCAGCATTTCGGCTGCGACCCGCGCCGTAGAGCTTTCGCGCAGTGCATTTTATAAGTATAAGGATTGTATTTTTGATTCAGAGAACGGCCGTGAGGTCATCACGGTCATGGCCACCCTGCGGGACGAGACCGGTGCGCTGCAAAGCCTTCTGGCCGGCATCAGCGCCGCAGGTGCCAGTATTGTGACCATCAACCAGTCCACCCCGGAGAATGGGGCTGCGCTGGTGGCGGTCACCATCCGCACCGATACCATGCAGATGTCCCCGGAGGAACTGACCGAAAAGCTTTCGCGCCAGCGCATGGTCGTGGGTGTGCGCTGCGGGTATAACCTGTAACAAAGCAGGAAACGAGGGAAAGAGAGTATGGCTAAAATTGCAATTCTGGGCTTTGGCACGGTGGGCAGCGGCGTATACGAGGTGCTGTGCCACAATGCTGCAAGCGTCTCCCGCCGGGCTGGCGAACCGGTGGAGGTAAAATATATTCTGGACCCGAAGGATTTTACCGGCAACCCGGTGGAGCCCTTGGTGGTCAAGAATATCGACGTGATCCTGCAGGACCCGGAGATCCGGGTGGTGGTGGAGACCATCGGCGGTACCCGCTTTGCTTACCCCTACGTCAAGGCGTGTCTGGAGAGCGGCCGCAGCGTGTGCACCTCCAACAAGGAGATGGTGGCCACCTACGGTGCAGAGCTGCTGGCACTGGCCAAGGAGCACGGCTGCGCCTTCCTGTTCGAGGCCTCTGTGGGCGGCGGTACGCCCATCATCACCCCCATGCACCAGTGCCTGGCGGCCAACGTCATCACCGAGGTGGAGGGCATCGTGAACGGTACCACCAACTTCATGCTCACCAAGATGGTGCGGGAGGGACTGGGCTTTGAGGATGCGCTGCAAATTGCGCAGGAGCTGGGTTACGCAGAGACCAAGGACCCCAGCGATGACGTGGACGGCCGCGACGCCTGCCGCAAGATCGCCATCCTGTCCTCCATGGTGTGCGGCCATCAGATCTACCCCCAGAACATCCCCACCCGGGGCATCCGCGCCATTACCGCCGCCGATGTGGCCAGCGCCGAAAAGCTGGGCTGCGTTATCAAGCTGATCGCATGGATGAAGCTTGGCAAGGACGGCAGCGTGGCCGCCGGTGTAGAGCCGTGTCTGGTGCCCAAGGCAAACCAGCTGGCCAGCGTGGACGATGTGTTCAACGCGGTGCTGGTCAAGGGCGATATGCTGGGCGATGTGGTGTTCTACGGCAAGGGCGCAGGCAAGCTGCCCACCGCCAGCGCTGTGGTGGCAGACGTGGTGGATGCGTTGAAAAACGGCGCACAGGTGCACGACAGCCTGTTCTGGCAGCCTGCGGACCCGGTGGACGGCATGCTCACCGACCCGGCTCCTGCTGCATATTATGTGCGTGTGGCGGGCATTGCACCCGCTGTGGTGGAGGCCATCTACGGCTACGGCAAGGTGGTGGATGAGCGGTACGAGGGCTGCGCCTACTTTGTGAAGCGCGCCGATGAGCGTGCGCTGGCAGTAGGCCGCGCGCAAGGTGGAGGCCGTGGGCGGCAGCGTAAAGCTGGTGCTCAAGCGTCTGCCCGAGGAAGTGTAACGGAAAGGAACTGCGGCAATGAAGATCAAGGTTTCAGTCCCTGCCACCAGCGCCAATGTAGGCTCCGGCTTCGATGCGCTGGGTCTGGCAGTTACGTTGTACAACACAGTCACCTTTGAGGACAGCGAGGTGCTGGAGATCTCGGCATCGGACGGCACCCGCATCCCCCGGGGCGAGTCGAATCTCGTGTACCGCTCCGCCAAGGGCCTGTTCGAAAAGGTTGGCAAGCAGATCCCGCCCCTCAAGATCACCCAGACGAACCCCATCCCCATGGCACGGGGTCTGGGCTCTTCTTCGGCCTGCATTATCGCGGGTCTGCTGGGCGCAAACCGGATGCTGGGCGATGTGCTCAACACGCAGGAGCTGCTCACGCTGGCAACTGCCATTGAGGGACACCCCGATAACGTGGCTCCGGCACTACTGGGCGGCCTGACCAGCAGCGTGTTCGAGGACGGCAAGGTGTATTCGGTCAAGCGGAATGTGGACGAAAGCCTCTGCTTTGCTGCCATCGTGCCGGACTACAAGCTGCTGACCGAGGCAGCCCGCGCTGCCCTGCCTAAAGAGGTATCCCATAAGGACGCGGTGTATAACCTGTCCCGTGCGGCGCTGGTGCCCGCAGCCTTCTGCGAGGGGCGGCACGACCTACTGGCCATTGCCACCGAGGATAAGCTGCACCAGCAGTATCGCATGCCCTTGATGCCCGGCTCCCGCGAGGTGTTCGATATGGCGCGGCTGTGCGGCGCAAAGGCCGTGTATGTGTCCGGTGCAGGCAGCACGGTCATGGCTGTGGCAGAAAAGGCCGAGGCCGAAAAGTTCTATTCCAAGCTGGAAAAAGGTCTGGAGCTGCTGGAAGGTCTGGACGGATGTGAAGCATTTACACTGTTGCAGCTGGATGCCGATAACACCGGCGCAACCGTGGAATGATAAATGGGTAAGGGAAGTGCAAGAACGCTTCCGCCCGGCAAGCCCCCCGCAAGCGCGGGGCGTTAAAGAGGAGAGTGACAAGATATGGCGTTGATCGTACAGAAATTCGGCGGTTCTTCCGTAAAGGACCGTGACCGTATCTTCAACGTTGCGCGGATCGTGGCCAACACCCACAACGCGGGCAATGACGTAGTGGTGGTAGTCTCCGCACAGGGCGACACCACCGATGACCTGATCGCCAAGGCAGGGGAGATCACCCATAACCCCTCGGCGCGTGAGATGGATATGCTGCTGGCCTCCGGCGAGCAGATCAGCATCGCACTGCTGGCCATGGCGCTGAACGAGCTGGGCTGCCATGCCATCAGCCTGACCGGCTGGCAGGCGGGCTTCCGTACCGACCGTGCCTACACCAAGGCGCGCATCACCCGGCTGGAGACCGAGCGGATTTCCTCCGAGCTGGAGCGCAACCGCGTGGTGGTGGTGGCAGGCTTCCAGGGCTTGAACAAGCTGGATGACATCACCACTCTGGGACGCGGCGGCTCCGACACCAGTGCTGTAGCGATTGCCGCTGCCCTGCACGCTGACCGCTGCCAGATCTACACGGATGTGGAGGGCGTTTATACCGCCGACCCGCGCAAAGTGAGCAACACCCGTAAGCTGGAGGAGATCACCTTTGACGAGATGCTGGAACTGGCATCTCTGGGCGCACAGGTGCTGAACAACCGCAGCGTGGAGCTGGCTAAAAAGTACAATGTGGAGCTGGAGGTGCTCTCCAGCCTGAACCCCATCCCGGGTACGGTGGTTAAGGAGGTTACAAAGGACATGGAAGGTATGCTGATCAAGGGTGTCGCCAAGGACACCGATGTTGCCGTTATCACGATTCTCAACGTTCCCGATGAGCCGGGCATGAGCTTTAGGATCTTCGGTCTGCTGGCACAGAAGAACATCAACGTGGACATCATTCTGCAGTCCACCGGCCGCGACGGCAAGAAGGATATCAGCTTTACCTGTGCCGAAGGCGAAGCCGAGCTGGCCATGCGTGTGCTGAAGGAAAGTGCACACTTCAACGATGTCAGTGTGGACACCACCTGCGCCAAGGTCTCCATCGTGGGTGCCGGTATGCAGAGCCACAGCGGCGTTGCCTCCAAGATGTTCGAGGCACTGTCCAACAACAATATCAACATCAAGATGATCTCCACCAGCGAGATCAAGATCTCCTGCATCATCGACCGTGCAGACGCCGATAAGGCTGTCGGTGCCATCCACGATATGCTGTTTGACTGATCTGCGTAAAAGTTTTTAATTGTGGCCTGTCTGCTCCCTGCCGGGGGCGGGCGGGTCATAAATTTTTTACACACAGCAGCGTTTACACAAAATGCAAAGGGGTGTATAATATAGTTTGAATCTGTGCGGCGCACCGGCGCTGCAACAATGCCGAAAAGGAGCCCCGCCGCATGAGTGAACCCACCCGTACCTCCAGAGCGCCTGCTGATAAGCGCCTGACCTATCAACAATGGAAGCGCCGCAAAATGCTGCGGCTGGCCCGCAACTGGGTGCTGTTTCTGGCCGGCTGCGCTGCGGTGGTAGCGCTGCTGACCGGCGGCATCCTGTGGCTGCTGCCCAAGGTGCACGGCCTGCTGGCCGGGCCAAAGGTATTTGCAGCCAGCGTGTACGACGGCACAGACTATGTATTTAACGCCGCAGATGCCCGGCTGGTACTGGTGAACGCCAACCTGCCCTATGCAGCCGAGCCTGCTCCGCTGCTGGATACCGCCGACGAGGCCACCGGCCAGCAGCTGGAGGCCGAAGCTGCCATGCAGTATCGCAGTATGGCTGCCGCCGCGCAGGCGGATGGGGTCAGCCTGACCCTTGTGGCCGGTTATCAGGACGCCGACACCCGGCAGGCCGCCTACGAGGCCCGGGTGCAGACCTACCGCGATAAGCGCAAGAGCGAGGAGGAAGCCGCCCGTCTGGCGGCTACCATCCAGCCCGCCGCCAACGCCAACGAGCACGGCACCGGCTACGCGGCAGATATCCTCAGCGCGGACAATCCGCAGCAGGACACCAGTTTTGCCGAGACCCGCGCCTACGAGTGGCTTACGGCCTATGCGGCGGAATACGGCTTTATCCTGCGCTACCCGCAGGACCGGCAGGCTGCTACCGGCATCGTGTTCGAGCCGTGGCACTGGCGCTATGTGGGGGTGGAAAACGCTCTTGCCATCCGTGCCAGCGGCCTGAGCCTGGAAGAGTTCATCGCCCTGCAGCGGGCAGACTGAATCAAATGCTCTGTGCTGCGGCACAGAGAGAAGGGAACTATCATTGGAACGTACTCTCATTGCACCGGGCGTGCATCTTTCCTGCGACCCGGCTTCTAAATTCAACCGCTGCCGCATCAGCATCCACTTTGCTTTCCCGGCCCAGCGTAAAACGGCCACTGCCCATGCGCTTTTGCCGCTGGTGATGGAGCGCGGCTATGCGGACTGCCCGGATATGACCCGCCTCACCAAAAAGGCTGGCAAAGCTCTACGGCGCAGACCTGACCGTGGACGCCCGCCCCATGGGCTGCAACCACAACCTCTGCGTCAGCGTGACCGGCATCAAGGATGCCTTTGCGCTGGAGGGCGAGGCGCTGACCGCCGAGTATACCAAAATCGCGCTGGGTGCGGCCTTCCATCCGTATTTTGTGGACGGCTGCTTTGACCCGCAGGCCGTCAGCATTGAAAAGCAGATGCTGAAAAAGGGCCTTGAGGACGAGATCAACGATAAACGCATCTACTGCCTGCATCAGGCCAACCGGGAGTTTTTTGGTGACAGCCCCGGCGGGCGTGCGGCAGGAGGGTTATCTGGAAGAGGTGGACGGTCTTACCCCGGCCATGCTGACCGCCGCTTATCAGCAGATGCTACGCACCGCCAACATTGAGCTGCTGGTGCTGGGCTGTGATACTGCCCAGACCGCCGCCATCCGGGATGCTTTGCTGGCAGAGCTTGCCTGCATCGACCGCGCCCCGCTGCCGCTGGTGGAAAACATGGCCATGCCTGCCATTGCACCGATGCATAAGACCGAAAACTACGATATGGTGCAGGCAAAGCTGTGTATGCTGTTTACACTGGGGCAGCCTATGCAGCCGCAGCAGCTGGCAGCGGTGCGCCTTGCCATGGCGCTGTACGGCGGCAGTGTGACCAGCCGCCTGTTCCTCAACGTGCGGGAGCGGGACCATCTGTGCTACTACTGCTCCGCCTCCTTCCAAAGTTTTACCGGCAGCATGGCGGTGAACAGCGGTGTGGAGCACGCTGATGCCGCCCGCGCAGAGCAGGCCATTTTGAAAGAACTTGCAGACCTGCGCACCGGCCCTATCACCGACGAGGAATTTGAGGACTGCCGCCGGGGCTTGCTCAGCGGCATGAACGGGGTAGAGGACAGCCTTGGCGGCATCGAAAGCTGGTACTACATCGAGGTGCTGCGCGCCGGTGCCAACAGCGCTGCACCTATCCAGAGCCCGGAGCAGGCGCGGAATGCTCTACGCGCCGTGACCAAAGACGAGGTGCGGGATATCCTGCGCCGCCTGACCCTCTCGGTCAGCTATCTGCTTACAAAGGAGGATGCTGCCCATGCCGCAGAATAACCAGACCCTGCTGGAAAAGACCGTGGCCGACCAATGGCAGACCCTGCCTCCGGCCTGACGGTGCTGGTGCGCCCCATGCCGGGCTATTCCAGCACTCATGTGATCTATGCCACAAAGTTCGGCTCCATCGACCGGGATTTCTGCCTGAACGGCCAAACGGTGCATCTGCCGGCGGGTGTAGCGCATTTTCTGGAGCACAAGATGTTCGAGGACGAGGACGGCGATGCCTTTGCCAAGTACGCAAAGACCGGTGCCAACGCCAACGCCTTTACCAGCTTTGACCGCACCTGCTACCTGTTCACCGCTACCCAGCAGTTGGACGAAAGCTTGGACGTGCTGCTGGGCATGGTAGGCCACCCCTACTTTACCGAGCAGACCATCGCCAAGGAGCAGGGCATCATCGGGCAGGAGATCAAAATGTACGATGACAGCCCGGATTGGCGGCTCATCACCGGCCTGTTCGAGTGCCTGTACCACAGCCACCCCATCCGCAGCGACATCGCGGGCACGGTGGAGAGCATTGCCGAGGTCACGCCCGCCATGTTGTACGACAGCTGCAAGGCCTTTTATGCCCCGGGCAATATGGTACTGGCTGCTGCCGGTAACACCACCATGGAACAGATCCTTGCCGCCTGCAAGCGGCACGGCCTGATGGAGCCCCGCCCGGCACAGAAGGTGCAGCGGCTGTGGGCCACGGAGCCTATGACCCTTGCCGCTACGGAAAAAAGCGCTGACCATGCCGGTTTCCAAGCCCTGCTTCGGCGTAGGCTTTAAGGAAGAGCCGCTGCCTGCGGACGATCTGCGCACCGAGGCGCTGTACGACCTTGTGCTCAGCTGCATCGTGGGCGGGATGTCGCCGCTGTACCGCCGCCTGTATGACGAAGGGCCTTGTGAACCCCGGCTTTGGCGGCGAGGTGCTGCGGGTGGACGGCTGCTGCTGCATCCTGTTCACCGGAGAGAGCGATGTGCCGGACACTGTGCGGCAGCTGCTGCTGGACGAGATCGCCCGGGTGCGCGCCGCCGGTGTGGACAGGGAAGTGTTTACCCTGTGCAAGAACGAAAAATACGGCCAGCTGATCGAAAATCTGGAAAACGTGGAAGACTCGGCCAGCCAGATGGCAGACTTTGCCCTCAGCGGCCAGACGGTGGCGCAGCAGATCTCCATGCTGGCCGGGCTGACCGCAGAGGATGCAGACGCTGCCCTGCAGCACATCCTGTGCACCGACCGCATGGCTACCATGTACATCCTGCCGGATGGCACGGCGCAGGCGGCAGAAGAGGACGAGGAGGAAGAAGAATGACAAATCTGGTACAGTTTCCGGGTCTGGGACTGAGTTTTCAGCTGAACCGCGTGGCCTTTACCATCGGCGGGGTCAGCATCTACTGGTACGGCGTGTGCATTGCGGTGGGTCTGTGTCTGGCGCTGGTCTTTGCCTTCCGGCACAGTCTGGAATTTGGCGTTAGACCCGGACAGCCATGGTGGACGTCATCCTTATTGGCGTAGTGCTGGGCATCATCAGCGCCCGCGGCCTACTATGTAGCTATGGCACCTTTTAAATATGAGAGCATCTGGGAGATGATCGCCATCCGGGATGGCGGCCTTGCCATCTACGGCGGCATCATCGGCGGCTTTCTGTTCGGCGGCCTGGCCTGCAAGTGGCGGGGCGTTCCGGTGTTGCCCATGTTCGACCTGACTGCTATGGGCTTTCTCCTCGGGCAGGGCTGCGGCCGCTGGGGCAACTTTTTCAATCAGGAGGCCTTTGGCTGCAACACCACCCTGCCGTGGGGAATGTACAGCGAGGCCACCCGCGCTTACCTGATGAGCAGCACGGTCACGGTGCCCAAGGGTGTGGTCATCGACCCCAACCTGCCGGTGCATCCCACCTTTTTGTACGAGAGCATCTGGTGCTTTGTGGGCTTTTTCCTGCTGTTCCGCTACATCAAAAAACGCAAGTTCAACGGCGACATCACCCTGCGGTATCTGATTTGGTACGGCGCAGGCCGTTTCTGGATCGAGGGTCTGCGCACCGACAGCCTGATGCTGGTGCCCTCCATCGGGCTGCGGGTATCCCAGCTGGTGGCAGGCATCGCTGTGGTGGCTGGCATTGCGGCGGAGGTGTATTTTACCCGCAAGTTTAAGGGCAAGCCCCTGCTTGTGCCGCTGGCGATGAACGCAGAGAACAAGGCGGCTCAAAAGAAGCTGGACGGTCCCATCTCCTTTGCAGGTAAGGACACCCAGCTGCTGGCTTCCAGCCCGCGCAAGCTGTTTTTGGAAAAGACCGAGGCCTATAATGCGCAGGTGAAAGCCGCCATAGAACAGACCGGGCAGAAAAAAGCGTAAAAATCTGCGCAAAAGGGAAATTTCCTCTTGCAATCCGGTTTGGTTTTTTGCTATAATATTCTAGCCGCATGGTGTGGGCGCCTGAAATGGCCCGCAGTAAGGGTCTGCCTTTACGACCAGCGAGTACAACGAAAAGGAATGAACAAAATGTACGCAATCATTGTTACCGGCGGTAAGCAGTACCGCGTGGAGCAGGGCGACATCGTCTACATCGAAAAGCTGGACGTTGAGGCCGACTCCGAAGTGAAGTTTGATCAGGTTCTCGCTATTGGCGAGGAGGGTTCTGTCAAGGTTGGCGCTCCCGTTGTTGAGGGTGCTACCGTTACTGCCAAGGTCATCAAGAATGGCAAGGGCAAGAAGCTGAACATCATCACCTATCGCGCAAAGAAGCACAGTGCTCGCCGCATGGGCCATCGTCAGCCCTACACCAAGGTTGAGATCACTGCGATCAACGGCTAAGGAGGTAAATTACAATGGCACATAAAAAGGGCGTAGGCAGCACCAAGAACGGCCGCGATTCCGCAGCACAGCGTCTGGGCACCAAGCGTGCAGATGGTCAGTTCGTTCTGGCCGGCAACATCCTGGTTCGTCAGCGTGGCACCCACATCATGCCGGGTGAGAACGTTGGCAAGGGCAGCGATGACACCCTGTTTGCTCTGGTTGACGGCACTGTCCGTTTTGAGCGCGTGGGCAAGAGCGGCAAGAAGTGCAGCGTGAAGCAGTAACTTCTGCCTGAAAAACTGCAACCCGAAGAGCCGGACCCTCGTGGCCCGGCTCTTTTTTGAGTAAGGAGGGGCTGTATGGCAGCACAAACCAATTTTATCGATATCGCCACCATCTGGCTCCATGCGGGCAAGGGCGGCGATGGCGCAGTGAGCTTCCATCGTGAGAAGTTCGTGGCCGCTGGCGGCCCGGACGGCGGCGATGGCGGCCGCGGCGGTGACATCATCTTTGTGGTGGACGATCATCTTTCCACCCTGATGGACTTCCGCTACAAGCGCAAGTACACTGCCCCCGAGGGCGGCAAGGGCGGCGCAAGCCTCTGCCACGGCAAGAATGCCGAGAACCTCATCATCAAGGTGCCGCTGGGCACCGTGATCAAGGACGCGGAGAGCGGGCTGGTCATTGCGGACCTGTCCGACCACACCCCTGTCACCATCGCAAAGGGCGGCCGCGGCGGCTACGGCAACGCACATTTTGCAACGCCTACCCGCCAGATCCCCAAGTTTGCCAAGCCCGGTATGCCCGGCGAGGACATCCAGGTGACGCTGGAGCTGAAGCTGATCGCTGATGTGGGCCTGATCGGCTTCCCCAATGTGGGCAAGTCCACCCTCATCTCTACCATCAGCGCAGCCAGGCCCAAGATCGCGAACTACCACTTCACCACGCTGGTGCCCACCCTGGGTGTCGTGTCGGTGGGTGAGGGCGCAAGCTTTGTCTGCGCCGATATCCCCGGCCTGATCGAGGGTGCCAGTGAGGGCATCGGTCTGGGCCACGACTTCCTGCGCCATGTGGAGCGCTGCCGCCTGCTGCTGCATGTGGTGGATGTCTCCGGCAGCGAGTGCCGTGAGCCGGTGGAGGACTTTGAAAAGATCAACGAGGAGCTGGCAAAGTTCAGCCCCGAGCTGGCACAGCGCCCCCAGATCGTGGTGGGCAACAAGTGCGACCTGGCCACCGAGGAGCAGATCGAGAGCTTCCGCAGCTATGTGGAGGGCAAGGGCCTGACCTTTGTGCCCATCTCTGCCGCCACCATGCAGGGCGTGCGGGAGCTGCCGGGTCTGGTCTACAACTGCCTGAAGGATATCCCGCCGGTGCCTGTGTTCACCCCCGAGTACAAGAAGCCCGAGCCCAAGGCCAACGACCGTGCTTATACCATCCAGCGGATGGAGGCCCATGTGTGGAGCATCGACGCGCCCTGGCTGGAGTATATCCTGGCCGGCAGCAATGTGGATGACTACGAGAGCCTGCAGTATTTCCAGCGTCAGCTGGATGAGAGCGGCATCCTGACCGAACTGGTGGAAAAGGGCGTGCAGGAGAACGACACCATCCTCATTGGTGAATATCAGTTCGATTATATCTTCTAAGAGGTTAACTGGCTCG